>BNJS01000869.1_pt1 | contig 211374 bp, 265 predicted proteins | sample 8540461 | NCBI WGS metagenome assembly BNJS01 (sample SAMD00202454, study PRJDB9452) | human saliva metagenome | isolation source: human saliva | place: Japan
CATTGCTCATCCAGTCGAGTTTCTTCTGATCAAAGGCTGCTGGAGACTTGCTGAGGCGGTTTTCATCGAAAAGTTTAATGAGTTCTTCACGAGAGAAGATTTCATCTTCGCCACCTGGGTTCCAACCAAGAAGAGCAATAAAGTTAAAGACTGCTTCTGGTAAATAACCTTTTTTACGGTAGTCTTCGATAAACTGAAGGGTGTTGGTATCGCGTTTAGACAACTTTTTCCCAGTTTCAGAGTTGATAATTAAGGTCATGTGACCGAACTCTGGAGCTTCCCAACCAAGTGCTTCATAGACCATAAGCTGTTTCGGTGTATTAGCAATGTGGTCGTCTCCACGGATTACGTGAGAGATTTGCATATCATGGTCATCGATGACAACGGCAAAGTTGTAAGTTGGGTAACCGTCTTTCTTTTGGATAACCCAGTCACCACCGATATTGCCACCTTCAAATTCGATATCACCTTTGACCATATCATGCCACTTGTAGATACCTGACTCATTGACAGCCAAACGAACTGTTGGTATGATACCAGCTGCTTCACGTTCTGCGATGTAAGCTGCTTTTTCTTCTTCACTCATACCAAGGTATTCATTGATGTAGCGTGGTGTTTCGCCAGCTGCTTCTTGGCGTTCGCGTTCAGCTGCCAACTCTTCTTCTGTAACGTAAGATTTGTAGGCTTTTCCTTCAGCTAACAGTTGGTCAATGTATTTTTGATACAAGTCCAAACGCTCAGACTGGCGGTAATTTTCATGTGTCTCTGGGCTTTCATCCCAATCCATACCCAACCAACGAAGGTTTTCAAGCTGTGAACGTTCCCCATCTTCGACATGGCGTTTACGGTCAGTATCTTCGATACGAATGATAAAAGTTCCACCATGATGACGTGCGTAAAGGTAGTTGAACAATGCTGTACGGGCATTCCCGATGTGTAGTAGTCCTGTTGGACTTGGTGCGTAACGTACGCGGATATCTTTTGACATAGTTTCTCCTATAAAGTCTCTAGGCGTCTGCCTTTTTGCTCTCTATATTATATCACAAGTCTTGGCTGAGTCCAATTTCTACGGATAAAGAGAATAAAAAGAGTGGGCAAACCACTCTTTTCTTCTATTATAGACGTGCGTTAAGTTCTTTGCTCAATTCTTCAAATCCTGGTTTTCCAAGAAGGGCAAACATGTTACGTTTATAAGCTTCAACACCTGGTTGGTCAAATGGGTTGATAGCATTCAAGTAACCTGAAAGGGCGATAGCCAATTCGAAGAAGTAGATAGTATAACCAAGAGTGAAAGCATCTTGCTCTGGAAGAGTCACGTACATGTTTGGTACATCACCATCTGTATGGGCAAGAAGAACACCATCAGTCGCTTTTTTGTTTACAAAGTCAACGTCTTTTCCTTGAAGGTAACCAAGTCCGTCAAGGTCTTCTTCCAAAGTAGGAATAATCACGTTTTTACGAGGTTTGTCAACACGAACAACTGTTTCAAACATGATACGAGTTCCTTCTTGGATAAATTGACCCAATGAGTGCAAGTCAGTTGAGAAGTTGGCTGAAGTTGGGTAGATACCTTTTTGGTCTTTTCCTTCTGATTCACCAGCCAATTGTTTCCACCATTCTGAGAAGTATTGAAGTGATGGCTCGTAGTTTACCAAGATCTCAGTTGCATAGCCTTTACGGTAAAGAATGTTACGAACTGCTGCGTATTGGTAAGCTTCGTTTTCAGAGATTTTGTCTGAAGTGTAGTCTTTGCGAGCTGCATTCGCGCCTTCCATAAGGGCTTTGATGTCAGCTCCTGATGCTGCGATTGGAAGTAAACCAACAGCTGTCAATACTGAGAAGCGTCCACCGATGTCATCTGGAACAACAAATGTTTCCCAACCGTTAGCGTCTGCTTCAACCTTAACAGCACCTTTTTGGCGGTCAGTTGTTGCATAGATACGTTTGTTTGCTTCTTCTTGACCGTATTTCTTAACCAAGAGTTCTTTGAAGACACGGAAAGCAATCGCTGGCTCAGTTGTTGTACCTGATTTAGAAATCACGTTTACTGAGAAGTCTTTGTCTGTAACATACTCTACCAAGTCAGCAAGGTAAGTAGATGAGATTGAGTTTCCTGCGTAAAGGATTTGTGGAGCCTTGCGCTCTTCTTTTGTTTGCAAGTTTGCAAAGTGGTGGTTCAAGAAGTCGATTGCTGCTTTGGCACCAAGGTAAGATCCACCGATACCTATAACAACCAAAACATCACTATCTGACTTGATTTGCTCAGCAGCTTTCAAGATGCGGTCAAATTCTTCGCGGTCATAGTTTTCAGGAAGATCCAACCATCCTAGGAAGTCGCTACCAGCACCAGTTCCTTTACGAATCATTTCGTCAGCAGTTGTAACTTGTGCTTGCATGTATTCCACTTCATGTGGTGCAACAAATTTGTCTAAAACTTTTGAATAATCAAATTTAATATGTGACATGTTATTCCTCCAATATTTCTTCTTTTCTATCATAACGCTTGCCTTCGTTTTTTTCAAGTTTTTTTGTCGAATTTCTCCAATTTTTATCAGAATTCAAACGTTTGCGTAAAAATCCCACATTCCAAAAATTTTGAAAATAATAAAATAAAGAACGACCAGATGTTCCCAGTCGTTACAGTTCATTCAATAAATACTCAAATAGTTCTAAATTGCCATCTTCTTCATTAACCAGAAACTCTGGATGCCACTGCAAACCGATAATGCGGTGTTCGTCGATAGACTCAATCGCTTCGATGGTTTGGTCTCTTGGATCAATAGCAGTTACACGGAAATTAGGTGCCAAATCTTTAATACTTTGACGATGGACAGAGTTAACCTGACTTTCTTTTCCAAATAGCTTAGCCACCACGCTTCCTTCTACTGTCTCAATAGAGTGAGATGTTCCGAAAGGTAGTCCTTGCCAGTGACCTTCGATTTCTTGATTGAGGGTTCCGCCAAAGGCAACATTGACAAGTTGAACCCCGCGACAGATTGCCATAATTGGTTTATTCTGACGAAGCGCTTCTTTCAAAAGCGCCAATTCAAATTCATCACGGACTAGATTGTAATCATCGCTCTCGATGGTCTTTTTCTCTCCATAAAACTGAGGATGGACATTTTGACCGCCTGTCAAGATAAGTTTGTCAATCATTTCTACATAATCACGTACAACTGACTCATCACCAACAGGAATGACTAAAGGGAGACCACCGACTTGACGAATGCTCTCTGCGAATCTACAAGATACAGATGAATGAATGTTTTTGCCTTCTGCGTCTACGGGACATAGATTTGCAGCAACTCCTACAACCGTTCTAGTCATGATGTCTCTCCTTTCGAATGTTAATACTCTTCAAAAATCTCTTCAAATCACGTCAGCGTCGCCTTACCGTATACGTTACTGACCGTCAGTTCTATCTACAACCTCAAAGCGTGCTTTGAGCAACCTACTAGCTTCCTAGTTTGCTCTTTGATTTTCATTGAGTATAACGATAGTCCTATCATATCACTCAAAATGACTTTCGTCTAATATGTTTTTTTAAAGGCCGTGATAAATATTTTTTATGGACAAGAAAAAGCTGCCCACATAGGACAACTTTTCCCTTATTCGAAGACAAATTGATTGTGATAGAGTTCTGAGTAGAATCCACCTAGTTTCAAGAGTTCATGGTGATTACCACGTTCAATGACTTTTCCATCTTTAAGGACAATAATCTGGTCTGCATTGAGAATGGTTTTCAAGCGGTGGGCAATGACGAAACTAGTTCTGCCTGCTACAACCGCCTCCATGGCGTGCTGAATCCTGCTTTCTGTCACTGTATCTACGTTTGAAGTGGCTTCATCGAGAATGAGAACTTCTGGATCTGTCATCAGGGTTCGAGCGATAGAAATCAATTGTTTCTGCCCTGTCGAGAAGATGCTCTGGTCATCATCGATAAGAGTATCGTATTTATCAGGTAAGCTTTCGATATAGTCGTGAATGTGGGTCGCCTTGGCTGCTGCTTCAACCATTTCTTGACTGGCATCTGGCACACCGAAACGGATATTGTCTCGAATGGTTCCGATAAATAAGACCGAATCTTGCAAGACAATCCCCACCTTGCTTCTGAGACTATCTAAATCATAGTCACGGATGTCTTTGCCGTCAAAATAAATCCCACCAGCATCAATATCATAAAAGCGATTGATGAGGTTCATAATAGTCGTTTTCCCTGAACCCGTCGGACCAACAACCGCTGTCATCTGGCCTTTAGGGGCAGAAATGCTGACATCTTTCAAAATAGGTTTATCAGGCAAGTATGAAAAATCAATATGACTGATTTCAACACCTTCTTGCAACTTAGTGAAGATTGGAGCCTTTTCAGGTCGGATTTCTTCCTCTGCGTCAAACATTTCCTGAATCCGTTCAGCCCCAGTAAAGGCCAACTGAAGACTCCCCCAACTAGCTGCAACTTGGATAATAGGCTGGTAGTACTGCTGTGAAAATTGGGCAAACATAACAATCAAACCTAGGGCGGTACTTGTTTCAATAGACTTATCATTCAAAAGTACAGCTGAACCAGCAAAGATGACGACGGCTGTATTAACCAGACTCATCCCATTCATGACAGGGAACAGAATTCCCGAGAACATTCTTCCTTTAAAAGTCGCCTTGCGCACGCGCTCATTTTGTTCAAGAAATCCTGCCATCATATCCTCTTGAATCCCTTGCACAATGACAGCTTTTTGACCTGAGATACTCTCATCCATATAGGCGTTGAGCTTCCCTACCTCTTTCTGCTGGAGGTTGGTGTATTTGCGTGCCATTTTTACAATAAAAATCAGCATAAGGAAGGCCAGTGGTGTGCTGGCAATGGTGATGAGGGCCAGCGTCACATTTCTCGAAAACATGACGAGAATCAGACCAATATATAAAACAATATTGCTCATGACCTGAACCAGACTTTCATTAAAGGCTTGGAGGATATTATCCAAATCACTGGTAAAACGAGACAGGATATCGCCATCTTGTCGGCGGTCAAAGAAAGAAACCGTCAAGCGAGCAAGCTTACCGAAGAGGCCTTTGCGCATCTCGTTGGTCGACTCTGCAATCACGCGCGTCATGAGACACATGTATATCACACTAGAGATAAATAGAACCAAAACCAGCAGGCCAAGATTGATCATGATTCCTGATAGGCTTTGCCAAACAAGTTCTGGATTGCCATCTTGATAAGCTTGAACTAAATTAGCTAGCTGCGTCACTGCTTGTCCAGAAAAGACCGGAAAGAGGGCTTGGGCAAGAGTTGCCAGAACAATCATCAGGATAACAACTACAAATGATAGCTTATAGACTTTAAAATAATTCCAAAAAAATTGAACTGTCTTCATTTTACTCCTCCTTTCCTTTCTGTGTTTCATAGATTTCACGGTAAACAGCATTGTTAGCAACCAAGTCTGCATGCGTGCCTTGACCAATCAATCGTCCTTGATCTAGAACCAAGATCTTGTCTGCATGAACTACCGAGCTAATCTTTTGAGCGATGATAATAGTTGTCGTTCCCTTCAAGTCCTTATTCAAGGCTTCCTGAACCAGGCGCTCTGACTTAGCATCCAAGGCTGAGGTCGAATCGTCAAAAATCAGAATACGTGGATTGCTGACAATTCCACGGGCAATCGACATCCTTTGTTTTTGCCCACCTGAGAAATTGGTTCCCCGTTCTTCAACTGGACTTTCAAAGGTTTTCTCCATACGATGAATGAATTCGCTGGCTTGGGCAATATTGGCTGCGCGCTCCATTTCAAATAGAGTAGCATCTCCCTTACCCTGTCTCAGGTTATCTGCAATCGTTCCACTAAAGAGAATAGCACGCTGAAGAACGATAGAAACTGTTTTGCGTAGGGTTCCTTCACTCACTTCTCGAATATCCTTGCCTCCGATTTTGATAGCCCCTTCCTGCGGGTCAAAGAGACGTGGAATCAATTGAGCCAAGGTTGATTTTCCTGCACCAGTGGCTCCAACTACACCAACCATCTGACCAGGTTCGATAGTAAAGCTCACATCTTTCAGCATCGGTTCCTTGTCCATTGGATAGGTAAAGGTCACATTTTCAAAGCTAAGACTTCCAACCAACTCTTCATCTGGGACATCCTTGAAGGTCATGGCTGGCTCTGCGTCTAAAATTTCTCGAATACGACGCATGGAAATCATGGCACGACTGACAGAATTTCCCCAAAAATCCAACCATGACAATGGTAAAGATAATCTGGCTTAGGTAATTGACAAAGGAAGCAATGGAGCCAACAACTGACGGATCCGACTGAACCATCCCTGCAACTAGCCAAATAGAGAGGAATACCGCCCCATAACCGACCAACATCATGAAAGGTTCCACTACTGAAAAGGCATAACCGATGTAAAGATTTTGACCGAGAAGCTCGTCTGAAACCTCCGTAAACTTAGCAAACTGCTCTTTTTCTTGGACAAAAGGACTTGACCACACGAACACCGCGCAGATTTTCCTTGGCAATGGCATTGATGCGCTCAAGAAGGGTTTGAAACTTGGCAAAACGAGGCCCCATCATACCCATCATGACAGCAGTCAAACCAAAAATCAAGACTACCATGAGAACAATCACCCACCACAGAGAAGGTAAGGTTTGAACCGCCAAGATAAACGAACCGATGAACAAGAGGGGAAGTCTGAAAAGAATTTGGAAGGTCATCATGACGACGTTCTGAATCTGGTTGATATCGTTTGTCATACGAACGACTAGATTTCCCGCATTAAATTGTTCAATATTGGCATAAGAAAAGGTTTGAATTTTACGGAAGGCATCCTCTCGAAGGTCGGATGAAACTCCTTGGGCAATATAAGCTGCAAGGACAACATTGAGCCCACCAGCAACCAGACCGACCAAGGCCACACCAATCAACCAAGCCCCGATACTATAAATAGCTTCATATTTCCCAGCAAGTAGGGCGTCTAACACTTCCTGCAGATAACGCGGTTGCAGAAGTGAACTGGCAACCATCAAGCCTGTCATCAGGAGCGAAGCCAAGGCCTGCCACTTGTAGGTTTTTATTTTCTGAATCAGCATACTTTCTCCTTGAAAGATAGACAAAAGGGAGCGACAGTCCGTCAGCTCCTTCTCATTCTGTTTGTGTGATGTTATTCTAGCAAAAAAGTGGGAACTTGTCAAAGAAGTCTCCTTGATACAAATTAGTGCGCTTTCATCTACAGTAATGCATGATAAAGGTTTTTATGGTAAAATAGTAAAAAGAAGGTTATAAAGGAGGGGAATATGGAAAAACAAACCATCGCCGTCTTGGGGCCTGGTTCTTGGGGAACTGCCCTTTCACAAGTCTTAAATGACAATGGACACGAGGTACGTATTTGGGGAAACATTCCCGAGCAAATCAATGAAATTAATACCAATCATACTAACAAACACTACTTTAAAGATGTCGTTCTAGATGAAAATATCATTGCCTACACCGACTTATCAGAGGCACTGAAAGATGTAGATGCGATTTTGTTTGTTGTCCCAACAAAAGTGACACGACTTGTTGCCCAACAAGTTGCAAAAACCTTGGACCATAAGGCTATCATCATGCACGCATCAAAGGGATTAGAACCTGATAGCCATAAACGATTATCAACCATCCTTGAAGAAGAAATTCCTGAACATCTCCGCAGTGATATTGTCGTTGTTTCAGGACCTAGTCATGCAGAAGAAACCATTGTACGTGACCTGACTTTAATCACTGCTGCTTCTAAAGATTTACAAACAGCTCAATACGTTCAAGAACTCTTTAGTAATCACTACTTCCGACTTTATACCAATACGGATGTTATCGGGGTCGAAACTGCTGGTGCTCTTAAAAATATTATTGCTGTCGGTGCCGGTGCTTTACATGGTCTGGGATTTGGTGACAATGCCAAGGCAGCCATCATCGCTCGAGGATTGGCAGAAATTACCCGCCTAGGAGTAGCACTCGGGGCCAGTCCATTGACCTATAGTGGCTTGTCTGGTGTAGGAGACTTGATCGTAACAGGGAACCTCCATCCACTCTCGTAACTGGAGAGCCGGAGATGCTCTTGGTCGTGGAGAATCTCTAGCTGATATCGAAGCCAATATGGGCATGGTGATTGAAGGAATCTCAACGACTCGAGCAGCCTACGAACTAGCGCAAGAACTTGGAGTCTATATGCCCATTACACAAGCCATTTATCAAGTTATCTACCACGGAACCAATATCAAAGATGCCATTTATGACATCATGAACAATGAATTTAAAGCAGAAAATGAGTGGTCTTAACCCTCTAAAGAAAGGATTCTTATGACATCAAAAGTTAGAAAGGCAGTCATCCCTGCCGCTGGACTCGGGACTCGATTTTTACCAGCAACCAAAGCACTTGCTAAAGAAATGTTGCCAATTGTGGACAAACCAACTATCCAATTTATCGTCGAAGAAGCTCTTAAATCAGGTATTGAAGATATTCTGGTTGTCACTGGTAAATCAAAACGTTCTATTGAAGACCACTTTGACTCAAACTTTGAGCTTGAGTACAACCTCAAAGAAAAAGGCAAACATGACTTGCTAAAATTGGTAGACGAAACAACTGGCATTCGCCTTCACTTTATCCGTCAAAGCCATCCTCGTGGTCTGGGAGATGCTGTCTTACAAGCCAAAGCTTTTGTAGGGAATGAGCCCTTTGTTGTCATGCTGGGTGACGACCTAATGGATATCACAGATGACAACGCTGTACCTTTGACAAAACAATTGATGAATGATTACGAGTCGACTCACGCATCAACAATTGCTGTTATGCCTGTCCCTCATGAAGAAGTTTCAGCATATGGAGTTATCGCTCCTCAGGGTGAAGGGATTAATGGTCTCTACAGTGTCGAAACTTTCGTTGAAAAACCAGCTCCCAGAAGATGCTCCAAGTGATTTGGCAATCATCGGACGCTATCTGCTCACACCAGAAATTTTTGAAATCCTCGAAAATCAAGCTCCCGGTGCTGGAAATGAAATCCAACTTACCGACGCTATTGATACACTTAATAAAACTCAACGTGTTTTCGCCCGCGAATTTACAGGAGCTCGTTACGACGTTGGAGATAAGTTTGGCTTTATGAAAACATCTATTGACTATGCCCTCAAGCACCCACAAGTCAAAGATGACTTGAAAGATTACATCATCCAACTGGGAAAAGAATTATCTGAGGGGGAATAGAATTAGTTTCCAGTTAATAAATTAAGTCTCCAGCAAGTTGACTCTGGAGACTTAATTATTTTACAAATTTACATACAATTTAAAGATTTATGAGATATGTCTCTAAATCTACCAACTCAACTTCGGTCCTTAATGATGGATTACAGATTTTCAATCAAAAATCGATTTGAAGTTTTAATGATATTTGCTATTTTGGGGACGTCTAAATCATCTGTATACAGAAAATGTTTTTCCTTCTCCTTATTTTTAGCTAGAAACTCACTTCTTGCTTGTATTGATAAGTTGCCCACTCTTTCAATTTCTTTTCGAGAATCATCCCTATCTTTCAAGGTTTTTTCTTCGGCCATTAAGACACAATATTTTAGACTAATTTGTTTTTCTTTTAAGAAAGAAGCAATTTTCTTCAGTTGGTATTCAAAAATGACATACTCTATTACGACAGAGATGCCTCGAGTTATAAAATTATTGGTCAAGCTGATGATATTGTCCCAAAACAAATCCATGTAATAGCCCTCATCTTCCCAGGGAGCCACTATACCACCTTTAATCATTAAGTAAATCAAATCCCCCTCTATAACTGCACTTTTATCAAAAGAATAAGCTAACTCTTTACTAACAGTACTTTTCCCAACGCCTGGGGGGCCTGAAATAATGTAAACACAATTTTCCAACTTTATACCTCTTTTATTCTAATAATTCTTCAATCAATTTCTAATATTATAACATTTTCTATTTTTAAAATATATAATAAGACTGATACAACACTATATTCTAGAAACTTACGATACAAAAGAAATAAAAAAGCACACCATTCTCAATTTTCTGCAAAAAAACTTATTTACAAATGACTTCTTCGCGATAGAATGGGCGCTCACTTTCTCAAATCATCTACATACAAAGCCTTATTTTAACTTGCTGTGTTGTTTCGAATGGTTCCAAATCACATTAAAAGCTACTCATTTTTTAAGTAGCTTTTTTCTTATTCAAGTTTACATATTAGTCGTCACAGACCCCATTCCCTTGTAGAAAAGCAAAACTGCGAGTCCTACGAACAACACTACCCGCTCCTAACCTCTGGCTGGTACCATACATCCGTCTTTCTCCTCGAACTGGAAAGATAACTGCTAGAAATGCTCCGCCGACTGCACCACCGATATGTCCTGCTAGGCTGATTCCTGGAATCAGAACACTTCCAATAATGTTAACCACAAAAAGTGTCAGATAAGATTGCCCCAACTGCTGGATATAAGGATTACGAGTAGCATAGCGAAGAACAATAATCGCAGCAAATAGTCCCATAAAGAGAAGTAGAAGCTCCTGCTGCTAAGGATTTGGGACTAAATACAAAAACAAAGAGATTGCCCATCATTCCTGATAAAAGATAGAGAAAGAAAAACTTCTTGGATCCGAAAATTTCCTCTACTTGCCTACCAAGATAATAGAGCGAAAAGCATATTGACAATGAAATGCTCCCACCCAATATGAACAAAAATGGCAGAGAAGAGACGCCAAACCTGCTCAGGAAAGAGGCGAATAGCTGGCCCATACATGGCTCCAAATCGAAATAATGTATCTGCCCTGTCAAAGTTTCTGCCTGCAGTGATCAACATTAGTAAAAATACCAAGGCCGTCACAAAAAGAAAGAAACTCGTCACAGGATAACGTCTATCAAAGATTTCCTTCATCAATTAATACCTCCTGAACAGGAATATCATGGTTTTCAGGGATAAAGTCCTGAATTTGACAAGGATATATCGTACTCAAAGTATGACCAGAAAAATGTTCCAGATAGCGGTCATAATAGCCTCCACCGTATCCTATCCGATATCCTTTCGTCGTAAAAGCCAGACCAGGAACATGAATCAAATCAATCTGAGAGGCATCCACCACTTCCAAATTTCCCTGTGGCTCCAGTAATCCAAAAGAAGTTTTTACCAACTGTTGCGAATCATAGACCACAAATTCCATGCGCCCCTTGGGATAAGTTTTGGGTATCAAAACCTTCTTGCCGTCCTTCAGCGTCTGCTCAATCAGTTCCTGTGTTTGAAATTCATGAGGAAAAGAGAGATAGGTTGCGATGACCTTGGCTTCTTGGTAAAAGGGGTGTTGTAACAATCGCTCAGTTAAAGCTTGGTCTATAAACTGTTTTTGCTCTTGAGATATAGCCTTCATTTCTTGCAAGACTTGCTTGCGTAATTCTGCTTTCATAGACAATTCCTCTACTCTGCTGCCTTCTTTTTCAGGAAACTAGAAACCGCATCCACCCCAATGGCTAAGGCTTCTTCCTTGGGACTCATCTGAGGGTGATGAAGGGCGTAGGGACTATCAATACCTAACCAGAACATAACGCCATCAACTTTTGAAAGGAGATAACCAAAGTCCTCACCTGTCATAGCAGGTTCGATATCAATCAACTCAATTCCATCTTTTTCTTCAAAGAAATCCATCAGTTCACGCGCCAAGGCTGGATGGTTCTCAACAGGCAAGTAACCCCCTTGTTTGAGTTCCACTTCGACTTCCATACCAAAGGCAGCTGCAACGCCTTCTGCAACTGTTTTGACCCTCTTTTGCACCAAGAGACTCATGTCCTGCGTCAAGGCCCGAATAGTTCCATGTAAAAAGGCTGTATCTGTGATGACATTGTTGGTTGTTCCGGCTTGGAAAAGACCAAAGGTCACCACTGCTCCCTCGATTGGGTTGACATTGCGGCTGACAACTGACTGCACCTGGGTCACAAAGTAACTAGCCGCCACCAAGGCGTCATTAGCTTCATGTGGAAAGGCTGCGTGTCCTCCTTTGCCTTTGAAACGGATCTTCACCTCGCAAGTTCCTGCAAAGAGTGTATGAGTATTAGTCGCAATCTGACCAACCTTCAAATCTGGTCGAACATGAAGGCCATAAAATTGGTCTGGCAACCAGTCTCCAAAAGCCCCATCCTCATACATGAGCATGCCACCAGCTTCATTTTCTTCAGCAGGTTGAAACAGAAAGAGCAGATTGTTCTTTGGTTGCTCCTTAAGGGCTCGCTCAAGACAGCCCAAAGCAATAGTCATGTGGAAATCATGGCCACAAGCGTGCATACGACCTTGGTGCTGAGAAGCGAAAGGAAGACCTGTTTGTTCGACAATAGGCAGGCCATCAATATCTGTTCTCCAACCAATGGTACGCTCTGGCTGACTTCCCTGCAAATAAATCAAAATCCCTGTCCGCCAAGTACGAACTTGAACAAAATTCTTGCCCGCGATCAATTTCTCAATCACATCCAGCAGATAAGCCTGAGTCTTGAACTCCTCCAAGCCAGTCTCTGGAATCTGGTGCAAATCTCGTCTAGTCTGAATCAAATTTAACATTTATCTGTCCTCCTATATAGCAGAAAGAGGCTGGAAGAAGGGTTCCGCCTCTTTATTACTTTTACAATTATAAGGTACGAAGCGCATCCTCTAGCGCTGTTTTTTGTTGGGTTTGGGCATCAATTTCTTTGATAATACGAGCTGGAACACCTGCCACCACCACGTTTTCTGGGACATCTTGGGTAACAATAGCTCCTGCTGCGACAACTGAACCACTACCGATTTGGACCCCTTCGATAACCACTGCGTTGGCACCGATAAGAACATTGTCTCCAACACGGACTGGTTCTGCGCTAGCTGGCTCAATTACACCTGCCAAAACTGCACCTGCACCAACGTGACTGTTTTTCCCAACGATAGCACGGCCACCAAGGATAGCACCCATATCAATCATGGTTCCTGCGCCGATCTCAGCACCGATATTGATAACTGCTCCCATCATGATAACAGCATTGTCACCAATTTCAACCTGGTCACGAATAATAGCACCTGGCTCAATACGAGCATTGATAGCACGTTTGTCTAGCAAGGGAACTGCAGAATTACGAGCGTCTTGCTCAACAACATAGTCTTGATTTTCTACCAAGCCATCGAGAAGCGGAGCCACATCTTTCCAGTCTCCAAATAGGACATTCCCTAGTTTGACAACAGAGCTTGGTACAGCAGTTGCGAGTTGTCCTTCAAAGGTTACTTAACACTGGTTTTCTTTTCGGCATTGGCGATAAATTGGATAATTTCTTGAGCGTTCATTTTTGTAGCAGTCATAGCGCCTCCTAGTTCATTTTAATGATACCTATTCTACCAAAAAAGGCCTCAAATTTGAAGCCTCAACTATTAAAATAACCCTCTTTAATTTCTCCCCTTAGCTTCTTCTACAGACAAGAAAATCATAGGAACAATAATCAACACCATAGACAAAGCTAGAAATCCATCCATAACTAGACCAAGAAAGAGAACGCTCAGTAAAGCTGAAGAAAGTGGCTCACTAGCACTCACCACTGATACAACCAAAGGAGATACAAGGGATACCGCCTTCATCGAAATAAAGAAAGCAAATGCAGTCCCGAATACAGCTATCGTTAAACAAATCAACACACTCACAATATCTAACTGAAAAGTAATACGATAGACTGGATGGAGTAGGTTACTAAATAATCCCGCTATAATCATCCCCCAACCAACTGTCGGTATAAAGCCATATCGCTTGGCAAAAGGCTGTGGCAAGATAACATTAAACATGACTCCAACTGCACTGAGCAAGCCAGTTATCAAAGCCAAGGGAGTCATAGACAGCTGCGATAAATCTCCTCTAGTAGCCATTAAAAACACACCCAGCATGGCAATCAAAACATATAGGATAGCACTAAGAGACGCCTTCTTTTTGTAAACCATTCGATTGTAAAATAGGATAAAAACTGGACTGATAAATTGTAAAATAGTCGCAGTTGTCGCATTTGAGTACTCAACGCATAGATAAAAGAAAAACTGCACAGAAAAAATCCCCAAAATAGCATAAGCTAAAAAGGGTAGATAATTTTTCTTATCTCGCCAAATATCGACTAACTTCCTACGTAACTGAAAGGCTGATAGGATCAAAACAAGACTTCCGGCTACCAGTAAACGCATAGAAGTAATCCAGCCCGAAGATACTTTATAATGAGTAAAGAAATACTCTCCTAAAATCCCGCAAATCCCCCAGATTAAACCTGATAATAGTGAATAGATTGTCCCCTTAACAATCTTTTTCTGATATTGATTCATATATTTATTTTAACATGAAAATGAAAAAGAAAAAAGTAGCAAGGATAGAACATTTTTATCCTTGCTACTACTCTATATTATCGATTAGACCTAGAAGTTCCTGTTGATGATCTTGTTCCAGAGTTATTATTTACATTTGGTAATGTCAAACTAGGGAGGTTTCCTAGAATACTCTTCCAAGCATTCTGATAGTCTGCATCGCTACCCCCAATCGCAAATCTGTAAGTAGTGACCGGTGCTCCTTCTTTTGTAGCCCAGTAACTTGTTACTGTAGACCCTGAAATATCAACTTCCTTTCCATTGATTGAGACCTTGCCCGGCTTTTGCCCTGTTGATTTTAGCACCTGTGATTTTGTGACACTAGAATCAAGATTAAAGCGCTCATTTCCCCAAATACCTGGTTCAGCTTGTTGAATAGCATTGACCAAATGAGCCATATAATTCGCATTTCGGTAGTGACCTGCACCTTTAGCAAGTGGTCGATTATCATCATGACCTAACCAACCTCCTAAAGTCAATCTAGGTGTCGAAAGCATGAGCCACATGTTCTCGTCTTCATTCGTTGTACCCGTTTTTCCAATCCAATCTGCACTTGCTAGACTAGGATTAATAGACGATAAGTCTGACTGGAAACTAGAAGTAATACGAGATGAAATGACATCACGGAGTAAACTCTGCATAATAGTCGCTGTTGCCTTAGAATAAACCTGAACAGGTTGAGATTTATATTCATAAATCACTCGGCCATCAGGAGACTCTATCTTAGCAATCATGTGTTTCTGTTGATAAACACCATTGTTAGCTATGGTCTGATAACCGTTGGTGTGCTGGGCAACTGTGACCTCAATTCCTCCACCCATAGGTAAACTTTCAATACCATATTCTGGAATTTCATAACCCATTTTTTCCATGTAGCCTTTCACATCAACACCCTTCTCTCGAAGCGTGCGGTAGGTCCAATAGGCCGGTATATTCCATGAATAATTAAGAGCTTCTCCAAGAGTTATCATAGCCGTACCAGGGCTATTGACATACATAATCGGATTCCCGTTAGAGAAATTTGTCGGATAATTCGACAAGATGCTTGCACTCCCCATCAGTCCCTGATCAATAGCGATACCATAGGCCAAGAGAGGTTTGGTTGTGGAAGCAGGAGATCGTTTGGTATCGATGGCGTGATTATTCTGATTTTCTTGATAATTTCGACCACCAACAAACCCAAGGATAGCTCCAGTTTTGTTATCCATCAAAACATTTCCCACTTCAGGCTGTCCTGTCGAGTCATCCACTAGTCGGCCATAACTAGCAACAGCATTCTGCATAGCTGTGTGGATATTTTTATTGATGGTTGTGGTAACTTTATACCCGCCATTTTCAATTTCTTTAGTTGCTAAATCACGATAAGCTTTCTGAATAGATTCATTTTTCAATTCTTGGCTAGAAACATTATCTTGCTGAATCAAATAATCATACATTCTATCTACAGCTTCGGCTAGAGTCGCAAAGTAAAGATAACCGCGAGAAGCAGTACTCACACTACCCGATGGTAGGAAATCTTTTTTAAAATCATAATCCTTATACTGTTGGTAATCTTCCTGGCTTAATGCACCTGTGCGATACATATTGTACAGCACGTCCTTAGCGCGCTTGATTCCCAAAGCCATATCCTCATCACTCTTCATACTGCCGTCAGATTCATAAGGAGAATAACTAATAGGACTCTGGGGCAAACCTGCGATAAACGCAGCTTGTGGTACGCTCAATTGACTTGCTTCTACACCGAAAATCCCTTCTGCTGCTTGCTGGGCACCCGCAATGTTTTGCCCTTTATTATTTCTACCAAAAGGAGCGATATTGAGATAGGCTGTTAGTATCTCATCTTTCCCCATCACTCTTTCTAAAGCAAGTGCATCGACAATCTCTGTTGCCTTACGAGCCAATGTCGGAGCGTCTCCAACAACCTGCTGTTTGATGACCTGCTGCGTTAAGGTCGAACCTCCACTGGACGACCCTAGACCAACAAATGTTCCCAGAGTCGCACGAATAACAGCCTTAGGTACAACTCCATGGTGTTCGTTAAAATGTTCATCCTCTGTCGCAATGATAGCCCTCTTCAAGTTATCAGAGATAGCATCTGAGCCGACAGAAGTACGTAGCAAATCCCCCTCAATCGAAGCGATTGTACTACCGTCAGAATAAGTAATTTCTGATATGGAAGCAATATTCTTAACTTGCTTCAACAACTCCTCTGCTTGAGGGATCTTAGCCTTGTCAAACAAAGCAACTCCATAACCAATAGCTAGACCAGCACCAAAAAGCCCACCGATAAAGCCTAGGATAAAAAGAGTATTAAAGGTCACTTTAATACCTCTCAAAATTTTCGCAAAAATAGATCCGACTCCAATCGGCTGATTTACTGAACTAGACTTTTTATGTTTCTTACCCTCTTGTTTTTTCCTCAGGGTACCTTGTTGAAAAATGTTCAACATTTTTGTTTTTAATTCACTGATTCTTTCTTTCATGAATATCCTCGCTCTTTCTATTATACCATAAAAGGTAAACTTTCAATAAAATAGCCACTTTCTTCCCTATTCTACTAGGCTATTGCCCAAGTTTGTGATACAATAGGTAGAAACAATATTTTATAAAGGAGAAAAGACACATGCACATTTTTGATGAGCTAAAAGAGCGTGGTTTGATTTTTCAAACGACTGATGAAGAAGCTTTGCGTAAAGCCCTAGAAGAAGGTCAAGTTTCTTATTATACTGGCTACGATCCAACTGCTGACAGCCTTCACCTAGGCCACCTTGTCGCAATCTTGACAAGTCGTCGCTTGCAACTAGCAGGTCACAAACCTTATGCGCTCGTTGGCGGTGCTACAGGTCTCATCGGAGATCCGTCCTTCAAAGATGCTGAACGTAGTCTCCAAACAAAAGACACAGTAGATGGCTGGGTCAAGTCTATCCAAGGACAACTTTCTCGTTTTCTTGACTTTGAAAATGGCGAAAACAAGGCTGTCATGGTCAACAACTACGACTGGTTTGGCAGCATCAGCTTCATTGACTTCCTCCGTGATATCGGAAAATACTTTACTGTCAACTACATGATGAGTAAGGAATCTGTGAAAAAACGGATCGAAACAGGGATTTCTTACACTGAGTTCGCTTACCAAATCATGCAAGGGTACGACTTCTTCGTCCTTAACCAAGACCACAACGTAACGCTTCAAATCGGTGGTTCTGACCAGTGGGGAAATATGACAGCTGGTACTGAATTGCTTCGTCGTAAGGCTGACAAGACTGGCCACGTTATCACTGTTCCACTGATCACAGATGCAACTGGTAAGAAATTTGGTAAATCAGAAGGAAACGCCGTCTGGCTTAATCCTGAAAAGACTTCCCCATATGAAATGTACCAATTCTGGATGAATGTTATGGACGCAGACGCTGTTCGCTTCTTGAAAATCTTTACTTTCTTGTCACTTGATGAGATTGAAGATATCCGTAAACAATTTGAAGCAGCGCCACACGAACGCTTGGCACAAAAAGTCTTGGCTCGTGAAGTCGTTACACTTGTTCACGGCGAAGAAGCCTACAAAGAGGCCCTCAACATCACTGAGCAACTCTTTGCAGGAAACATCAAAAACCTTTCTGTCAAAGAGCTCAAACAAGGACTTCGTGGTGTACCAAACTACCAAGTACAAGCAGACGAAAACCACAATATCGTAGAACTTCTCGTCTCATCTGGTGTGGTTAACTCAAAACGCCAAGCCCGTGAAGACGTCCAAAACGGAGCTATCTACGTCAACGGTGACCGCATCCAAGAACTTGACTATGTCTTGAGTGACGCTGATAAGTTAGAGAACGAACTGACTGTTATCCGTCGTGGAAAGAAAAATATTTTGTATTGACTTACTAAACTGTTCAACATTTACCTATAAAAAAGGAGTTAACCTCGAGAAAGGTAACTCCTTTTTGCTGTTAATAACTCTCATCTATCTATTTTTAATAGACAGGCTACGCAGTACAATGCGTAAGGTTGTTAGATTATGTAAGATAGAGAGATTTGAAGGACTGAGCCAATTAAATAAGCCAAAACCAATCAAACTACTATTTACGACAACGGTATCTTGAATATTCTTCTTGATGAGTGTTTGCAAAGATGATGATAGCCAATCCAACTCTTGGAAGAAATCCAAACGATTATCTAACAATAAGATATCACTCATCTGCTTAGAAATATCTGCACTCTCATTCATCACTACACCGATATCTGATAGGGTTAGAGCAGCTGAGTCATTCAACCCATCCCCAACCATCAAAATAGTGTGACCTGCTTTCTGTAGTTCCTCTACTAACTCAAATTTTCCATCAGGTTTTAAGTCTGTATAGACCTGATCAAAGGGCAAATCTTTGACTAATTCCTCTGTTCTAACCAAGGTGTCCCCTGTTGCCAGAATCAATTTTTTCCCTTGCGCCTTAAGTTTCTCCAAGGCTGTTTTTGCTTCTTTTCTCAAAGGAGTATGAATGCAGAACATTCCAATCAATTCATTCTGATAAGCCAAGAATAAGAGATTGTAGTGACTCTTGTACTCTTCAATTAAAGCATTTTGTTCTGAACTGATATGAATCTGCTCATCCTGCATCAAGACATAATTCCCAATAAGAACTGGTTGCCCATCTATATGAGATTTGATCCCCTTGCTTGCGATATATTGGAGTTTCCCATGCATTTCCTCATGTTCAATCCCCTCTATCTCAGCTTGCTTGACGATAGCATTAGCAATAGGATGATAAATGTGTTCCTCAAGACAGGCACTGATTCTGAGAATATCTTCCTCACTATAGTCCCCAAAAGGTAACACCTTTTCAACTATAGGATAACTAGTTGTGATTGTTCCCGTCTTATCAAACAAGAAAGTATCAACTTCCAGATATTTCTCCAGAACATCCCCATCCTTAATCACCATTTCACGATTCAACCCCTCCTTGATAGCTGTTAAATAAGCTACAGGAGTAGAGATTTTCAAAGCGCAGGAGAAATCGACCAATAGGAAAGAAATAGCCTTAGAAAAAGAACCTGTTAATAGGTAAGTCAGACCAGCCCCCAAGAAATTATATTTGACGACCTTGTCCGCCATTTTGATGAAATAGCGTTGTTTCGTTTTCTTATTTTCTTCAGATTTCTTCATCAACTCAATCAGCTGTAAAATACGGCTGTTCATCTGATTATCGGTTACACGAATGCACAACTCTCCAGTTTCTAATACTGTATTTGCACAAACCAAATCAGACTCTCTTTTTTCAACTGGAAAGCTCTCTCCTGTCAAGGAACTTTCGTTGACCATACCTAAACCTGAAACTACTTGTCCATCAAAAAGAATTTCATTTCCTTGAGATAGAACCAAGACATCTCCTATTTGAACATCGGAACTCTTGATACTAACGACCGTATCCCCCTGTACTAGAAATACATCGCTCTCTTTTGCAAGAAGGCTTTGTTCTAAATCTGTTGCAGTTTTTTTCAAGGACCACTGATCTAAATGATTCCCCAAATCAAGCATAAACATGATATTGCTAGCTGTCTTGGATTGGTTCATAAACAAGGACAATAAAATCGCTGAACAGTCCAAGACCTCCATCGTTAGTTCCTTACGCGCTAGTGTTTGATAGGCTTCTCTAACATAACCCAAAGCCTGATAACAAGTCCATATATAGCGAATTGGAGACGGTACAAGACTACGAAAAAGCATACGCTTAATCGCTGCACCTGAAACAATAGAATAAGCACTCTCTTCTCTACGAATGGGAAGAGTCATCAACTCAGAAACTCTCCCTTTATCAATTCTTTTTAAAAAGGCTTCTGCATTATCTAATACAGAAAAGCCTTCTTTTATACGTAGAGTAAAGTGCTGTTGATCCATGTAAAACTGGATAGACTCAATCCCCTTTTCATCTCTCGCCAAGGAACGAAGATAGTCTTGAATATCCAAGGTGAGTGAAAAAGAAGATGATAGTCGGATATGTTGGTATCCTCTATGTAGCACTTTAAAAGACATATTATTCCCCTATAAGGCTATCTAATTGCTCTTCTTTTTTCTCTTGCTCGTACAAATATTTGGCATCTTGCAAGACATCGTCTCCATGTTGCTTCACAACAGAAACAGATGCATCTAGCTCGTCTTTTAACTTATAAGCCTTAGCCAAAGCTTTAGAATAACCTTTTTTAGCTTCCTTACTTGCCAAGATTTTCAAACCAAGGGTACCAAATGCGACACCACCCAAAAAGAGTGATGATTTTTTCGCAACTTTTGCGACGCTTAATACTTCTTTTAACATACTTATTTCCTCCTTATCATTATTATATAGCAATTTAGATATAAAAGCAATTTCATTCCATAGATTGGAGAATTAGTTTTATTTCTACTGAATCTCCCATCTACTTATTCCTAAAGTTGCTTTCATTTGCCTCTTTTGATACACTTAAACTATGAATACAAATCTCAAACCCAAACTTCAGCGCTTCGCTTCTGCGACTACCTTTGCCTGTCCTATCTGTCAAGAAAATCTGACTCTGCTAGAGACTAGTTTCAAGTGCTACAACCGTCATTCTTTTGACTTGGCGAAATTCGGCTATGTCAATCTAGCCCCTCAAATCAAGCAATCTGCCAACTACGACAAGGAAAATTTTCAAAATCGTCAACAAATCCTAGAAGCCGGCTTTTATCAAGCTATTCTAGAGGTCGTCTCTGATTTACTTTCAAACTCAAAAAATGCCAAAACAATTTTAGATATCGGTTGTGGCGAAGGATTCTATTCTCGCAAACTTCAAGAAAGTCATCTTGACAAAACCTTCTATGCCTTCGACATCTCCAAAGATTCTGTCCAAATCGCTACCAAGAGCGAACCCAACTGGGCAGTCAATTGGTTCGTTGGTGACTTAGCTCGTCTTCCTATAAAAGACGCCAGCATGGATATCTTACTTGATATCTTTTCCCCTGCCAATTACGGAGAATTTCGTCGCGTTTTATCCAAAGACGGCATCTTGATAAAGGTTATTCCAACTAAAAATCACCTCAAGGAAATCCGTCAGAAGGTACAAGACCAGCTGACAAACAAGGACTATTCAAACCAAGATATCAAAAATCATTTCCAAGAACACTTTACCATCCTATCTAGCCAAACTGCCTCTCTGACTAAAACTATCACAGCAGAACAGCTCAAAGCCCTACTCAGCATGACGCCCCTACTCTTTCACATCGACCAGAGCAAGATTGACTGGAGTCAACTGGCAGAGATTACTATTGAGGCTGAGATACTTGTTGGGAAAGTATTCTAAGCTAGACTTCCCAAAGGTATAAAACTTACCGAAAATCTTCAATATTACAAAAACGCATAAGAACAGGTACTCACAAAAACCTTAATCTTATGCGTTTTGTTATGCAAAAATCGCTGGAGTTTCTATACACATTAAGTGGGAATCTTTGAAATCAGTTCTTTTAATAACCATTGAATACCATATAGTACATTTACCCCAAATATGATATAGGCCGTATAAATCAAATATTTCGATTTATACGGCCTCAAAAAATAGATCTTGTACAAGATAAACAAATTTAAAATAATAAATAATAGAGACAAAATCTTCCTCAAAATCAATATTAAAAAGTAGCCAGTCAGGCATATACCTCATATTTATTTTCGATTCGAGATAACAAACTTATCAATAAATAGCAATTGATATAAGGCAGTACAAATCCCCAGAAACTCCCTCGAAGCAGATTTCTTGATGATTGAGAGGAAACAAATCATGATTACCTATCATAGAGGCAGGTCAAAATAACAAATAGAAATCCAAAAATAAATCCGTCCATTTATATTTTTGAAAAAAATATTTTTTTCCACATAAGAACACCTTCTTTCCTATAATCATATTATAATACTCTATGTAAGCGAATACAAGAAATTTGAGGTGATTTTTAAGTAGATTTTGAAGCTGAAAGACAGTAAAAACCAGCATTTTAAGTGCTGGTTTATTGTTTTAAACTAGGTTTCTTACAAAGCTTACTAACACTAAGCCTTAAAAAAAGTTAGTTTTTGAAGTTGATTAATTGTTAGTTTCTCAAACTGTACTCTTTTTTTATTTTTTAAACCCCAATAACTAAGGGCAAGTAATGCTACAACCCAAGCAAAAGTGATTCCCCAAACTGTCAAAATTCAACTTGAAATCTGGTTTATTAAAGAAATCTACATAAAGCTCCTAAGAAAGGTTGTGTCCATAAATTTCTTAACCTCTGAGCTAACTTGAGAAAACATCGGCAAGAATGAAAGACCAAGCATTGGAATCAAACCATAAACCTGAGCCTGAGTTTGTGTCTCTGAAATAGCTCCAATTACTAGATTTAAGAGGATTGTACATAATGCTACCAGAGAAAGCTACTACAAGGTATACAGGATAATCTTTTGCGAAATCCACTTCAACCATAATAGGGAAAGAAATAACTGAAGCCAAGGCAAAGATTACAGGATAAAACAAAACGGAAATAAGATATTCTCCACGGCGAACCCCACTTAAAATGAGAGTTTTAAAAATTCTTTTTCTTTTTCTTCTGCAATAGAGTTTGAAATCATTGAACCAGAAGAAAATGAGAATGCCATTGTTAAAGAACTATACAATAGTGCTTTCCCTTGAGTGCCATCTGTATTCATAAAATTTTGGAAGAGTAGAACCATAAAGAATGGGAATACTACCTGTACCAAAGTATTTTTGTTTGTTAATAATACTTGTGTCCTCAACCAGATAAGGGCTAAAATTCTCTTAAACATCTAATTTTTCTCCTGTCAATTTAATAAAAATATCTTCTAAAGTTGGTTCACATGAGTGAATCGTCATCATTTTTTTATAATCTTCTTGCTGCAAGTCTTCAAAGCGCACTACCTTTTTAGTAGAATCACTATAGGTTACTGCAACATTCTTTTCCGTGTTGTATTTTTGGATAATTTCGCCTGGGCTTCCTTGTTCAATAAGATCACCTTTATTCAAAAGAGCTAGGTTATCACATAATAAAGTCGCCTCATTCATATCATGAGTAGTTAAGAAAATGGTTGTTCCTCTTTCCTTTAACTCCTGTAGTAATTTGTGAATCTTCTTTGAGGTGGTGGGATCTAACCCACTTGTAGGTTCATCTAAAAATAGAACTTTAGGATAATTGATTAAAGCACGAGCTAAAAGCATTCGTTGACGCATTCCTGTAGAAAGTTTCTCAGCTGGAGTGTCTTTACTATCATACAGACCAACTTGTTTTAGAATTTCTTCAATTCGGGATTTTGAAACTCCGTATAGTCTTGCAAAGAGCAACAAGTTGTTGTACAAACTTAATTTTTTTCGTAATAACCACTTGTGTCACCTACTAAACCTAACTCTTCAAAAATCTGACGGAAGTAATTTTTTTGAGAATCTTTCCCTAATAATTCTGTCTTTCCGCTGTTAGCCTGTAGCTGTCCTGTCAGAATATTGATCATTGTTGTCTTTCCCTGAACCAGATGGACCTAGGAATCCAAAAAAATTTCTCCTTCGTTTATTGAAAAAAACTAATTTGATTTAAAAGCAATATTATCTCCAAATCGCTTTGTAACTCTTTCTACCTTAATCATTTGTATTACCTCTTTCTAATGTTTAAATTTCTATTTTAGAAACTTCACTCACTCCCATCGGTTATGTCAACAACTCTAATTCTAGGCTTTAAGTTGGAGTCCATTTTGATTTCTCTCATTTCATTTGGAAGCAAGAGAACTAATTTTAGCAACTTCTCATCAAGTGTTACTTTACATAGTCGTCTGCTATCTAGACTATTTTTTTGATAATCAGATAATCCTTTCTTGACAAACTTTTTCATCCATATAATAGTCAATTGTTTTTACCATATTTTCCTCCCGCCTGCTAATCTACATCCCGTTTAAATAGAAATGTTTCTAGCATTGCGTTCTGCTTAACTTATTTACAATAACAGTATATCCCTTACGAGAGTAAAAAAACAGGACATTTAAATGTCCACTGACATTTATGTCCTGTTTTTTTAAATTGAAATTATGGAAAAATCCTTATTTTTTTCTTCTATTACTCTATCCCTAAATGATTTATCATTTAATAATTCCGATCCGTTTATTGCTTTTATTATAGTAGTCCAAAGCAAGATCTTTATTCTGATTAGTATGAATATAATATTTGGCTTCAAAAAAATCTACTGTAGGTAGTAAAGCAAAATCTTGTATTTCATCTATTATTTCTCGTACAGCACTTAGCGTTTGGGGCATTAAATCATAATATTCAATATTAAAGTGATATAAAACAATTGATACAATAACCCTTTGAATCAAATGAATATTGTTGGCATCAGAGAAATTAGTTTGCTCCAAGATGTTAGAATAGATATTTTCAAATACATTATCAATTGGCTTGGCATTCAAAGTGCACTTTAAAAAATATAGGTGTAAAATTAGTAAATCATTGGTGTCATAATTTGTTTTTAAAAGTAACTGCTCAAAATACTCCTCAATTAAACCCTCTCCAAATTCCGCGTTTTCAGAAACATATACATCATCAATAGCTTGTAGAACCTCAACTGCTACTTGCTCATCCTCAGGGAGTTGATCATAAAAATGTTCCTGAATTTCTTCAAAAGATGTCCTCACGTTGACGTATTTTTTCTTTATCTCCATGAATAGATTGACGAATCAATTTTGTTTTTAGTTTTAAATACTCTTTAGGAACTATTAGCAATCGCTCATCAATTAACTGAGATATCGGAATTCCTAGCACTCCAGCTATATAGTCTAGTTTAGCTAAACTGGGCAAGTTATTTCCTGTTTCAATTCGGCCCAACTGACGAACAGTAAGTTCTTTTTCATCTCCACAAAAGGTTTCTCTACTCAGTCCTTTTTCAGTCTGTAATGTACGAATTCGCTTTCCTATTTCTAAATTACTCATAATAAGCCTCTTCAAATTCTAATTTGATAGTCAAACAACTACTTGTATACGTTTCCATTTTAACACACTTTCCTACAATTTTCAGATAAAAATAATGATAACTAATAGATGTAAGCCATAACTCTGTATAGATGCTCCCATTTCAATAAAGTATCTGAGGTCTATTTCTACTCAAGTATTCAAAAAAGCGAATTTCAATCGAAACTCGCTTTTTTACAAAATGTATTAAGTATAAATTTGTATCTTATACTCAATGAAAATCAAAGAGCAAACTAGGAAGCTAGCCGCAGGTTGCTCAAAACAGTGTTTTGAGGTTGTGGATAGAACTGACGAAGTCAGTAACCATATCTACGGCAAGGCAACGCTGACGTGGTTTGAAGAGATTTTCGAAGAGTATTAGTTCAAGTGCCAGATATCTTCGTTATACTGAGCGATTGTACGGTCAGATGAGAAGAATCCTGCTTTAGCAATGTTTACAATGACTTTATCCAACCATGCGTCACGGTCTTCGTAGTCAGCAAGCATTTGTTCTTTAACCTTGATGTAGTCTTCCAAGTCAAGAAGAGTCATGAACCAGTCTTTGTTGATCAACTCATTGTAAAGGCGTTCCAAGCGCTCTTTGTTTCCAGCTGCAAGAACTGCATCGCTAACGATGAAGTCTACCAATGGTTTGATAGCTTCACGAGCGTAGAATTCGCTTGATTTGTAGCTGCTTTTGCGTAAAGGTCGATAACAGTTTCTGAATCTTCACCAAAGATGTAGATGTTTTCGTCTCCAACCAACTCAGCGATTTCAACGTTAGCACCGTCCATAGTACCAAGAGTCAAAGCTCCGTTCAACATGAATTTCATGTTACCAGTACCTGAAGCTTCTTTAGAAGCAAGTGAGATTTGTTCTGAGATATCACATGCTGGGATAAGGAAGCTTGCTGCAGTAACGTTGTAGTTTTCAACCATAACTACTTGCAAGTGTGGAGCTACTGCTGGATCGTTAGCAATAACTTCTGACATGCAAAGGATCAAGTGGATGATGTCTTGAGCGATTGTGTAGGCTGGAGCTGCTTTACCACCAAAGAAGATTGTGATTGGGCGAGCAGGGATGTTACCAGCTTTGATGTCAAGGTATTTGTGGATTACGTACAAAGCGTTCATTTGTTGGCGTTTGTACTCGTGAAGACGTTTGATTTGGATGTCAAAGATAGAGTTTGGATTGATTTCCACACCTTGGTGTTCTTTCAAGTGACGAGCCAATTTACGTTTGTTGTGAGCCTTGATGCTTTCCAATTTTTCTTTGACAGCTGCTTTGTCTTCATAAGACAAGAGTTTTTCAAGCTCATCCGCTTCATGGTGCCAACCATGTCCAAGAATCTCATCCAAATAGTGAGACAAGCTTGGGTTAGCATGCATGAGCCAACGACGGAAAGTGATACCGTTTGTTTTGTTGTTGAATTTTTCTGGGTAAAGGTCGTAGAAGGCTTTCAACTCAGAGTTCTTCAAGATTTCAGTGTGGAGTGCTGCTACCCCGTTTACACTGTATCCATAGTGGATATCCATATGAGCCATGTGAACACGTCCGCTCTCATCGATGATTTGAACAGCTGGATCTTTGTATTCTGCTTTCACACGACGGTCCAATTCTTCGATGATTGGTACCAAGTGAGGAACCACTTCTTGCAAAAATTCAAGAGGCCATTTTTCAAGGGCTTCAGCAAGGATTGTGTGGTTAGTGTAGGCAGTCATGCTACGAACGATTGAGATTGCTTCGTCAAGTTCGATACCACGAGCAATCAAAAGACGAATCAATTCAGGGATAACCATTGATGGGTGAGTATCGTTGATTTGTACAACTGCGTAGTCAGCAAGGTCATGCAAGTTGCTTCCTTTTTCGATTGCTTCGTCGATGATCAATTGCGCACCGTTTGAAACCATGAAGTATTGTTGGAAGATACGGAGCAATTCACCTTGACGGTCACTATCATCTGGGTAAAGGAAAAGAGTCAAGTTGCGAGCGATGTCTGTCTTTATCAAAGTTGATACCGTCTTTAATGATTGAAGAATCAACTGAATCCAAGTCAAACAAACGCAAGCGGTTCTTAGTTTCTGTCTTGTAACCAGGTACATCGATATCGTAAAGAGTTGATGTCAATGTGAAGTGAGCAAATGGTACTTGGTAGCTACGGCTTGAGCGAACCAACCAGTTTTGCTCTGTCAACCATGCATTTGGAATTGTTTCTTGTTGGTTGTTTTTAAGAACTTGTTGGAAAAGACCGTAGTGGTAGTTAAGACCAACACCGTCACCGTTCAAACCAAGAGTAGCAATTGAGTCGATAAAGCAGGCAGCCAAACGTCCCAAACCACCATTACCAAGAGATGGTTCTAATTCAACTTCTTCAACTTCGATCAAGTCTTTACCTGCAACTGCAAGTTCTTTTTTAACATCGTCGTAAAGACCAAGGTTGATCAAGTTGTTTGACAAAAGTTTACCAATCAAGAACTCAGCTGAGATGTAGTAAACTTTTTTCTTACCAGTATTAACTGGTTTTTTGCTACTTGCAAGCTTGCTGTAGTTAAGAAGAGCAAGGTAAAGTTCTTCATTGCTACATTCTGCAATGGTTTTATTGTAACGATTTTGTACAAATTCTTGTAGTGATAACATGTTTAAGGTGTCTCCTGATATTGTATTATTTCTTTAATTCTACCAAATTTTCATTGATTCGGCGATAAATTGTCGTCAAGTCAAGCAAAGTTTCTTCAACAGCTGGTGTCAATTGATCTTCAGTCATACGCCAAGACCAGTTTCCACCAAGGGTAGATGGGAAGTTCATACGAGCTGCCTCATCCAATTCTAGCAAATCTTGCATAGTTGCAATTGCCATGAAGCTAACTGATGAAAAGACTGTACGAAGCATAGCATGTGGCACTGTTTCGTATTCTTTACGGTTAGTGTAGCGAGCCATGTACTCACGAGTCGCATCATCGATCTCGTTACGGTACCAACCAAGGACCGTATTGTTATCGTGTGTTCCTGTGTACATAACTGAGTTAGCAGGTGCCAAGTGTGGGCTATCGATACTTTCGTCTTCTGGGTTGAAGGCAAATTGAAGAATCTTCATTCCTGGGAAGCCAGTACGTTCACGCAATTCGATAACTTCGTCTGTCATGAAACCAAGGTCTTCTGCGATGATGTTTAGCTCACCAAGTTCTTCCTTAACGGCTGCAAAAAGCTTGTAGCCAGGACCTTTCACCCACTCACCAGGTGCTGCTGTATCAGAACCAGCAGGGATTTCCCAGTAAGATTCGAAACCACGGAAGTGGTCGATACGAACGATGTCGTAGATTTTGAAGCTTTCACGCAAGCGTTCAATCCACCATTTGTAGCCGTCTTTGTCCATTGCTTCCCAGTCATAGATTGGGTTACCCCAAAGCTGACCAGTTGCAGAAAATTCATCTGGTGGGCATCCTGCGATGCAAGTCGCCTTACCGTTGACATCTGTCTTGAAGAGATGTGGATTTGCCCACATATCGCTTGAATCTTCCGCTACGTAGATTGGCATGTCCCCAACGATTTCGATGTGGTTGTCGTTAGCGTAAGCTTTCAATTTCAACCATTGTTGGAAGAAGAAGTATTGAGTCACACGGTGGTAAACCAACTTGTCTGCCAATTGCTCACGGTAGCTTTCAAGTGCTGAAGCTTTACGAGCACGAGCATCTGCATCTGGCCATTCAGTCCAAGCAAGATTGTCAAAATGCTCTTTGATAGCCATATACTCTGCAAAGAGTTCAAGCCATGATTGGTTGTCTTGAGCAAATTTCTCAAAATCTTTAACATCTCCTACTTCCAAGAAACGTTTTACCGCTTTTTCTAAAAGAGGACGACGTGCATAGTAGATTTTCGCATAATCAACTTCAGACGCATCGCTACCAAAGTCAACCCCTTCAAGGTCACTTGCTTGCAACAAGCCTTGTTCCACCAAGATATCTAAATCGATAAAATGAGTGTTCCCTGCGAAGGCTGAGAAAGATTGGTAAGGAGAATCTCCGTAACTAGTTGTTCCTAGTGGAAGGATTTGCCAGTAACGTTGTTTTGTGCGAACCAAGAAATCAACGAAGTCGTAAGCACTTTTACCAAATGATCCGATTCCATATGCCCCTGGAAGAGAAGAAATGTGCATCAACACACCACTTTGACGTTTTTTCATAATAAGCACCTCATGTGTTTATAGTTAGATATTACATTTTTACGAACGCAAACGTTTGCGCTAATATCAGTATATCGCATTTTTTTGATAAATGCAAGCGGTTTTAAATAACTTTTTTGATTATTTTTTTAAAAAAATTTTTCTTCTTACTCGTATATATATTCTTTTCAGGAAAGCAAACAAAATAGGAATAAGGGGTTTCACTTATCTTATTAAGCAAAAAATAAAGTGAGAATCCCCCCTGTTTTCCATTTGTAAATTAGGCAATCGTTTTCTCAACTTTTTTTTAATTTTAAAACAAAACGGATTTTTGGGATTTTCTACTATTATATAACGATGAAGCGTTTACTTTTTTCACAATTTTTTTAAAAATTTTTACAAAAAACACTTGCAACCGCTTTCCGATTGTGCTATACTAGTCCCATAAAGGAAAACGTTTGCGTTTCCTCATTATAAAATTTGTTATTCTTTAGGAGGAATACACTATGTCATCTAAATTCATGAAGAGCGCTGCTGTGCTTGGAACTGCTACACTTGCTAGCTTGCTTTTGGTAGCTTGCGGAAGCAAACCTGCTGAAAAAGCTGCTGATGCTGGTTCATCTGAAGGTAAAGAAATCACTCTTTACGTTGAAGACCAATACAAAGCTTTTGCTGAAACAGTTGCTAAGGCTTATGAAAAAGAATCAGGAACAAAAGTTAACATCAAATCTGGTGACCAACTTGGTGGTCTTGACAAACTTTCTCTTGACAACCAATCAGGTCAAGCTGCTGACGTTATGATGGCTCCATACGACCGTGTAGGTAGCCTTGGTACTGACGGACAACTTTCAGAAGTTAAATTGAGCGACGGCGCTAAAACAGATGATAAAACTAAATCTCTTGTAACAGCTGCTGACGGTAAAGTTTACGGTGCTCCTGCCGTTATCGAGTCACTTGTTATGTACTACAACAAAGACTTGGTAAAAGAAGCTCCAAAAACTTTTGCTGACTTAGAAGAAACCTTGCTAAAGATAGCAAATACGCATTCGCTGGAGAAGATGGAAAAACTTCTGCTTTCCTAGCTGACTGGACAAACTTCTACTATGCATACGGACTTCTTGCTGGTAACGGCGCTTACGTATTCGGACCAAAACGGTAAAGACGCTAAAGACATCGGTCTTGCAAACGACGGTTCTATCGCAGGTATCAACTACGCTAAATCTTGGTATGAAATGGCCTAAAGGTATGCAAGATGGTACAGCTGCTGGAAACTTAATCCAAACTCAGTTCCAAGAAGGTAAAACAGCTGCTATCATTGATGGACCTTGGAAAGCTCAAGCCTTCAAAGATGCTAAAGTAAACTACGGTGTTGCTACTATCCCAACTCTTCCAAACGGAAAAGATTACGCAGCATTCGGTGGTGGTAAAGCTTGGATTATCCCATCAAGCACTAAGAACCTTGAAGGCGCACAAAAATTTGTAGACTTCCTTGTTTCAACTGAACAACAAAAAGCCTTCTACGATGCAACTAACGAAATCCCAGCTAACACTGAAGCTCGTTCATACGCTGAAGGTAAAAACGATGAGTTGACAACAGCTGTTATCAAACAGTTCAAGAACGCTCAACCAATGCCAAACATCTCTCAAATGTCTGCAGTTTGGGAACCAGCTGCTAACATGCTCTTTGACTCTGTAAGCGGTAAGAAAGACGCTAAAACAGCTGCTAACGATGCTGTAACATTGATCAAAGAAACAATCAAACAAAAATTTGGTGAATAAAAAATTTGTTCAAGGGGGGTGGAATTCAAATCCCCCTTTGAATTTATCAATAGAAAAACATATATAGTTTAGGTTTTATCTAGAAAACCAGTATCCTATGAAAGGAGTTATTATGGAAAAGCAACAACCTAGTAAAGCAGCCCTGCTGTCTATCATTCCTGGGTTAGGACAGATTTACAATAAACAAAAAGCCAAAGGTTTTATCTTCCTTGGTGTAACTCTTGTATTTGTCCTTTATTTCCTAGCACTTGCAGCCCCTGAATTGAGCAATCTCATCACTCTTGGTGACAAGCCAGGTCGTGATAATTCCCTCTTTATGCTGATTCGTGGTGCCTTCCATTTAATCTTTGTAGTCGTTTATGTACTCTTTTATTTCTCAAATATTAAAGATGCACATACAATCGCAAAACGTATTAACAATGGAATTCCAGTACCACTTACGCTAAAAGATATGATCAAAGGAATCTATGAAAATGGCTTCCCTTACCTCTTGATCATTCCATCTTATATTGCAATGACTTTTGCGATTATCTTCCCAGTTATCGTAACCTTGATGATTGCCTTTACCAACTATGACTTCCAACACTTGCCACCAAACAAATTGTTGGACTGGGTTGGTTTGACCAACTTTACGAACATCTGGAGTTTGAGTACCTTCCGTTCTGCCTTTGGTGCCGTTCTTTCTTGGACTATCATCTGGGCTTTGGCTGCCTCAACTTTACAAATCGTCATCGGTATCTTCACAGCTATCATTGCTAACCAACCATTTATCAAAGGAAAACGTATCTTTGGTGTTATTTTCCTTCTTCCTTGGGCTGTCCCAGCCTTCATCACTATCTTGACATTCTCAAACATGTTTAACGATAGTGTTGGAGCTATCAACACTCAAGTATTGCCAATCTTGGCTAAATTCCTTCCTTTCCTTGATGGTGCTCTTATTCCTTGGAAAACAGACCCAACTTGGACTAAGATTGCCTTGATTATGATGCAAGGTTGGCTTGGATTCCCATACATCTACGTTTTGACTTTGGGTATCTTGCAATCTATTCCTAACGACCTTTACGAAGCAGCTTATATTGACGGTGCCAATGCTTGGCAAAAATTCCGCAACATCACTTTCCCAATGATCTTGGCTGTTGCGGCACCTACTTTGATTAGCCAATACACCTTCAACTTTAACAACTTCTCTATCATGTACCTCTTCAATGCTGGAGGACCTGGTAGTGTCGGTGGTGGAGCTGGTTCAACCGATATCTTGATCTCATGGATCTACCGTTTGACAACAGGTACATCTCCTCAATACTCTATGGCGGCAGCTGTTACCTTGATTATCTCTATCATTGTCATCTCAATCTCTATGATCGCATTCAAGAAACTACACGCATTTGATATGGAGGACGTCTAAGATGAATAACTCAATCAAACTCAAACGTAGACTGACTCAAACCCTTACTTACCTCTACTTGATTGGCCTTTCAATCGTGATTATCTATCCACTTTTAATCACTATCATGTCAGCCTTCAAGACTGGTAACGTAGTAGCCTTTAAACTAGACAGCAACGTCGACTTTAGTTTTGCTAACTTCCAAGGACTCTTCTCTGAAACCTTGTACGGTACTTGGTACCTCAACACTTTGATTATCGCCTTGATTACCATGGCTGTTCAAACAAGTATCATCGTACTTGCCGGTTATGCTTACAGCCGTTACAACTTCTTAGCTCGTAAACAAAGTTTGGTCTTCTTCTTGATTATCCAAATGGTGCCAACCATGGCCGCTTTGACAGCCTTCTTCGTTATGGCACTTATGTTGAACGCCCTTAACCACAGCTGGTTCCTCATCTTCCTCTACGTTGGTGGTGGTATCCCAATGAATGCTTGGCTGATGAAAGGTTACTTCGATACAGTACCAATGTCTCTAGACGAATCTGCAAAACTAGACGGTGCAGGACACTTCCGCCGCTTCTGGCAAATTGTTCTCCCACTTGTTCGCCCAATGATTGCTGTTCAAGCTCTCTGGGCCTTCATGGGACCTTTCGGAGACTATATCCTCTCTAGTTTCTTGCTTCGTGAGAAAGAATACTTTACCGTTGCCGTTGGTCTCCAAACCTTCGTTAACAATGTGAAAAACATGAAGATTGCCTACTTCTCAGCAGGTGCTATCCTCATCGCCCTTCCAATCTGTATTCTCTTCTTCTTCCTACAAAAGAACTTTGTTTCAGGACTTACAAGTGGTGGCGACAAGGGATAATTTATCCCCGCCACCCTTTTTCATTTTATACTCTTCGAAAATCACATTCAAACCACGTCAGCTTCACCTTGCCGTACTCAAGTACAGCCTGCGGCTAGCTTCCTAGTTTGCTCTTTGATTTTCATTGAGTATTAGCGATTGCTACTGTAAATAATATCCTTGTAGCAAGCAATTTATCCCCTAGACTTGAAATAAAGCACATTTCTCTATATAATAATACTCATATAGAAAACACCTTTTAGAAAGATACAAATGCTTCCATATCCATTTTCATATTTTTCAAGTATTTGGGGATTTCGTAGGCCCCTGTCCAAACGTTTCGGACTCAACTGGTTTCAGCTTCTCTTTACCAGTATCTTCCTTATCAGCTTGTCTATGGTACCTATTGCCATCCAAAATAGCTCACAGGATACTTATCCGCTAGAAACCTTTATCGATAATGTCTATGAACCATTGACAGATGAGGTTGTCCAGGATCTCTCTGAACACGCTACAATTATTGATGGCAAATTAACTTATACTGGAACAGCTAGTCAAACGCCTTCTATTGTGATCGGTCCAAGTCAAGCAAGGAATTACCTAAAGACTTGCAACTGCATTTCGATACAAAAGAACTGGTCATCAGCAATGAAGGGAAGGAACTGACCCGCATCTCTTACCAAGCCATTCAGACTGAGAGTTTCAAAAGTAAAGACAGCTTGACCCAAGCCATTTCTAAAGACTGGTACCAGCAGAATCGTGTCTATATCAGTCTCTTTCTAGTTCTCGGTGCGAGCTTCCTCTTTGGTTTGAATTTCTTTATCGTCTCTCTAGGAGCGAGTCTTCTCCTTTATATCACTAAGAAATCACGCCTCTTTTCATTTAGAACCTTTAAAGAGTGCTACCATTTTATCTTGAACTGTTTAGGATTACCAACTCTGATTACGCTTATTTTGGGATTATTTGGCCAAAATATGACAACCCTCATTACTGTACAAAACATTCTTTTTGTTCTATATCTGGTCACTATTTTTTATAAAACGCATTTCCGTGATCCAGATTATCATAAATAGGAGATTTTTATGCCCGTTACGATTAAAGATGTGGCCAAGGCTGCTGGTGTTTCACCTTCAACCGTAACCCGTGTTATTCAAAATAAATCAACCATTAGCGACGAAACTAAAAAACGCGTTCGCAAGGCTATGAAGGAGCTCAATTACCACCCCAACCTCAACGCTCGTAGCTTGGTAAGTAGTTATACCCAAGTTATCGGCTTGGTCCTTCCTGACGACTCAGACGCCTTCTATCAAAATCCCTTCTTCCCATCTGTCCTCCGTGGTATCGCTCAGGTCGCTTCTGAAAACCACTATGCTATTCAGATTGCAACAGGTAAAGATGAAAAAGAGCGACTTAAAGCGATTTCACAGATGGTTTACGGTAAACGTGTGGATGGTTTGATCTTCCTTTATGCCGAAGAGGAGGATCCCTTGGTCAAACTGGTCGCTGATGAGCAGTTCCCCTTCCTCATCCTAGGAAAATCCATTTCACCCTTTATCCCTCTTGTCGATAATGACAATGTCCAAGCTGGTTTTGATGCAACCGAATATTTCATCAAAAAAGGCTGCAAACGAATTGCCTTTATTGGAGGGACTAAAGCGACTCTTCGTAACGCAAGACCGTTTAACAGGCTATGAGTCAGCCCTCAAACAATACCAAACTGCCTATTGATGACAATCTGACCTACTTTGCAAATGAATTTCCTAGAAGAAAAAGGGTATCAATTTAGTAAACTCCTCTTTCAGCATGACCCACAAATCGATGCTATCATCACAACCGATAGCCTCCTAGCCGAAGGGGTCTGTGACTATATCGCTAAGCACCAACTGAATGTCCCTGTTCTCAGCTTTGACTCAGTCAATCCCAAGCTCAACTTGGCAGCCTATGTTGATATCAATAGCCTAGAACTTGGTCGTGTTTCTCTTGAAACTATCCTCCAGATTATCAACGATGCTAAAAGCAATAAACAAATTTGTTACCGTCAGTTAATCGCCCACAAAATTATCGAAAAATAAAAACCAGCTCGACGCTGGTTTTTTTAGTTACTAATTATCTGTTTCAACGAACCGTCCCAAAATATGAACATTCTCCGAGACAGAGACAAAGGCGCTTGGATCCACCTGTTTCATAATCTGTTTAAATTCATTAAACTCTGCACGGGTAATGACAGTGATTAAAACTGCCTTTCTTTCGTGATTATAGGTTCCTTCTGCATCGTGGATCATGGTTGCTCCGCGGTGCAATTTTTTATGGATTTTTTCAATTACTTTCTCTGGATGATTGGTCACAATCATGGCCTGCATCCGTTTTTGCTTGGTAAAGACCGCATCTGTCACACGGCTAGAGACAAAGATGGTAATCATAGAGTAGAGGGCGTATTTCCAACCAAAGGTCAAACCAGCTATCAGCATGATGGTCCCATTTACCAAGAAAGAAATACTACCGACATTCTTACCCGTTTTCTTGCGAATGGTCAGACTGACGATATCCGTCCCACCACTGGAGATATTGTTTCGAAGAGCAAAACCAATCCCCAAGCCCATGACAACACCCCCAAAAAGGGCATTGATAATGGGATCCTCCGTCAAGGTCGCCACAGGGACAAACTGGATAAAGAAGGAACTCATGGATACCGTGATAAAGGTAAAGACCGTGAACTTATGCCCAATCTGATACCAAGCCAAGACCATCAAAGGAAAATTAATGGCGTAGAAGGTCAGCGAAATCGGAATGTGAAAACCAAACCAGTGATTACTCAAAGCAGAGATAATCTGTGCCAGACCTGTCGCACCACTCGAATACACATGCCCTGGTTGGAAAAAGAAATTGACCGCTACTGCTGATAAAAAACCATAGACCAGAGAGGCCGAAATTTTCTCATCATATTTTTCCCGAGAGATGCTTTGTAATACACGTAAAATTTTTATCTGATAAGCAAAGCGGCGCAGATAATAGCGCCACCGCTTAATTCGTTTTGCTTGTTTCATCTTCTTCTACTTGTAAGCTGAGTTCCTCTAGTTGTTTGAGAGCTACTGTTGAAGGAGCTTGTGTCATTGGGTCACTTGCCTTGTTGTTCTTAGGAAAGGCAATAACTTCACGGATGTTTTCTTCTCCTGCAAGCAACATAACAAATCGGTCAAGCCCGATAGCCAAACCACCGTGTGGTGGGAAACCATAGTCCATGGCTTCAAGAAGGAAACCAAACTGGTCATTTGCTTCTTCAGCTGAGAAACCAAGAGCCTTGAACATGCGTTCTTGAAGGTCTTTTTGGTTGATACGAAGACTACCACCACCAAGTTCATAACCGTTCAAGACGATATCGTAAGCAATGGCACGAACCTTAGCCAAATCACCTTCTAATTCGTGAGCAGTTTCTTCCTGTGGAAGGGTAAACGGATGGTGGGCGCTCATGTAGCGACCTTCTTCTTCAGACCATTCAAACATTGGCCAGTCAACCACCCAAAGGAAGTTGAATTTATCGTTATCAATCAAACCAAGCTCTTTGGCAATACGTCCACGAAGGGCACCGAGTGTTGCATTAGCTACCTCAAGCGTATCTGCCACAAAGAGAACCAAGTCCTTTATCTTCAAGAGCAAGCGCTGCTGTCAATTCTGCTTGGATGCCTGTCAAGAACTTAGCAACTGGTCCGTTTAATTCTCCATCAACTACCTTGACCCAAGCAAGACCTTTGGCACCGTACTGTTTGGCTACTTCAGTCATCTTGTCGATGTCTTTACGTGAATAGTTGTCCGCAGCGCCTTTGACTACAATTGCTTTTACAGCAGGTGCTTCTGAGAAAGACTTTAAAGTCAACACCCTTTGACCACTTCTGTCAAGTCCTGAAGCAACATGTCAAAACGAGTATCTGGCTTGTCAGAACCGTAAAGAGCCATCGCATCATCGTATTTCATACGAGGGAATGGAAGCGTCACTTCGATGCCTTTTGTTTCCTTTCATCACGCGCGCAATCAAACCTTCTGTGATATCTTGGATTTCTTGCTCAGTAAGGAAAGACGTTTCCAAGTCGACCTGAGTGAACTCAGGCTGACGGTCACCACGCAAGTCCTCGTCACGGAAACATTTAACGATTTGGTAGTAACGGTCAAAACCAGCATTCATCAACAATTGCTTAGTGATTTGTGGACTTTGAGGAAGAGCATAAAAATGCCCTTTATTAACACGAGATGGCACCAAATAGTCACGCGCTCCTTCTGGTGTTGACTTAGAAAGGAATGGTGTCTCCACGTCGATAAACTCCAACTCATCCAAGTAGTTACGGATAGAGTGGGTCACCTTAGCACGAAGTTTGAGATTTTCCAACATTTCTGGACGACGAAGGTCAAGGTAACGGTAACGCAAACGTGTATCGTCATTAGCCTCAATGCCATCCTTAATCTCAAATGGTGTTGTCTTAGCTGTATTCAGCACTGTCAGAGCTGTCACATTCAACTCAACTGCACCAGTTGGCAACTTATCATTGGCTTGCTCACGCGCAGCGACCTGTCCAGTCACCTCGATAACAAATTCGCTACGAAGGCTTTCAGCTGTTGCCATAACCTCTGCAGAGACTTTTTCAGGGTTGATAACCAACTGCATGATTCCTTCACGGTCACGAAGGTCGATAAAGATCAAACCACCAAGGTCACGACGACGGCCAACCCATCCTTTCAAGGTCATTTCTTGTCCGATGTGTTCCTCACGAACACGACCAGCATACATACTACGTTTCATGTTTTCTCCTCTTTTATTCTGTTACTATTTTACCATAAAAGCGCAGGCTCTTCATGAAAATCAGCAGAAAAGTTTGCCAGTCTTTAAAAATCAAGGGAAGATTATAAAAATTAGCACCCATACAAAAATCCGATGAACTTCATCGGACTCTTTTATTTTGAATTTTTGCCTGCTTTACGCTTTTCAGCAATTTCAGCTGCCTTTCGAGGCAAGACAATTTCCGTTGTGTAAGCTGTCCCAAAACGCCAGATACCGGCAATAGGGGCAAAGACCACTGCTAGATGGCTGTAGAAGAAATCGCCCTTAAAGGCATAAGCTAGCGCTCCAATAATGAAAAATAGAACAACTGCTTGAATCACTGCTAATAAAATTACTCGTTTCATGTGACCTCCTGACTCTATTATAGCATGAGAATCATCAAAAAGCCGACTAAATTATTCAAAGCGTGGAGAGAAATACTGTAGACCAGACCTTTTCTGCTAATATAAGCCAAACCCAAACTAAAACCAAGGCTAAAATAGACAAAAAATTGTTGCACATCACCTGGGAAATGAATCAAGGCAAACAGAACACTGGATACCAGAAGAAAAATCAGAGTTTGTTTACTATTGTCCTGCTTAGGAAAGAGATAGCGTGCCAACATCCCTCTAAAGATAAGTTCTTCCGTCAGAGGAGCAAAAAAAATAACGACAGCAAAGAATGAGAAAAGTGGTTGAGACAAGGTCAAGTCTGTCGCTATTTGTTGATTTACTGAAGGATCATTTGGCAAGAAAAACTGGACAACCAGAGATAAGAACCAAACCAAGGCAGGAAGCCAAATAAATCGGTTAAAGCCACTCTTCTCAATATGGACAGGAGCTTTCTGGTACCATTTGTAAATGACGTACACATATACTCCAGCCAAGGCTACATAGAGCAAGGTAACAGCATAGGGTGAAGCACCTCAGTGCAAAGCGACGTAGTCGCCAGCACCTGAATGAAGCCATAGATAAACAGAAAAAGGATAGAAAGGCTAGAAAAAACCAGCCAAGGTTTTTAAGTAGTTTCATAAAGTTCTCCTATCTTGCTTTATAGCTGTTTTTCAATACAAAGAGGTTTGCTATTCCCTAACACAAGTACCCAGGCAAGTAACATACCGATGTTAGAAAAAGATATCTCTCCACCTTTTTTATTTAAAAGATTTACAATTGGACCAATGAAAACGAGTAATCCAACACTTTCTGAGCCGTATCATTTTGAAGAGCAATTATAGGTAAAAAAGAGACAATTAACATAGGGAAGATACTATAAACTTGCGCTTTAGATTGAGTATCTGACACCGCACCGATTAGAAGGTTGAGAAAAATAATACTAATAGTTGCTAGGAGCAAATAGATAACGTAGGCAAATAAATAACCAGATACATCTACTTTAAGATAGATGGGAAGTACAATCATAGCAAGTAACATTATCAGAATAGGGAGAACAAGCATACTGAAAGTATATTCTGTTGCTGTCACACCACTTAGAATGAGTGATTTAAGATTTCGTTTTTCCTTATCTTCTGCCATCATAATCGATACCATATAACCACTTCCCATGCTCAAGACCATCGTCAAGCTAGCAGATAGTAAAAATAGGCTCAATTGTCCATTCTTATTTAAAAATTCATTATATAGAAACAGCAATACCAAAAGGCATCAATAGAGTCGCCAACAAAGTTGAATTGCTGATAAGAACTTGTAATCTTAACCATAGTAGGGCATTTAATTTTCTAAACATCTAACTTTTCTCCTGTCAATCTGATAAAGATTTCTTCTAAAGTCGGCTCACAAGAGTGAACCACCATCAAATCTGTCGTGTCTAAATGTGGCAATTCTTCAAATGGAACTATCTGTTCTCGTCCATCATTATAAACCACACGTACTTTCTTATCCACATGGTACTTCTGGATAATATCTTGTGGACTTCCATACTCTATTAAGATTCCCCTTATTCAAAAGAGATAAACGATCACAAAGCAGAGTTGCTTCATTCATATCATGCGTGGTCAGAAAGATCGTTGTCCCCGCCTGCTTTAATTCTTGAAGTAGGGTATGAATCATCTTAGATGTTGTAGGGTCTAAGCCACTGGTTGGCTCATCTAGAAAGAGAATCTTAGGAGCATTCAGAAGGGCACGAGCCAAGAACATTCGTTGTTTCATTCCTGTAGATAGTTTTTCTGCGATAATATCTTTAGCATCTGCCAATCCAACCTGTTGGAGCACCTGATTTACTCTATCTGACTTGAGACCATATAACTTAGCATAGATGAGAAGATTTTTGTAAAGACTCATCTTTTCATAAAAACCACTGCCATCACTAACAATACCAATTTGTTCCAAATCATTTGAGGTTAAATCTTGAGAATTCTTGCCTAACAAAACTGTTTTACCTTGATCTGCAGCCAACTGTCCTGTTAAGACATTGATCATGGTTGTTTTACCTGAGCCAGAAGGGCCAAGAAAACCAAAGATTTCACCCTCCTTAATCTCAAAAGAAATCTGATGAAGAGCTTTTTTGCTCCCAAAACTTTTGCTTACATTTTCAACACGAATCATAAAAACTCCTTTATTTGAAATAACGTTTCACCATAGGCAACTGCATCACATTGATATAAACATGGATAGCTCCTACAAGCAAGAAGGCTAGTAACTGAATCTCTCCTGTCAAGTAAAGAAAAGATATCAATCAAAAAGTAGAGACCTGGCAAGACATATTGATTTAATTGGAATAAAACCCGAAAACCTTGTTCTAAATTAGCCTGACGCTCCCCTTCGTCGTAAGAGTTAATATAGTCCAAAACATCCTTTGGTGTAGAGAAAAATGCCAAATCAAACTGACGAACAATCGCAATGGTCTTAAAAAGATATTTTTGAACACTGAAAATCAGCACTAATGCCAAAAAGGAAAGAGATAAGGTTATATGGCTTCCATTTAGTACAATTGCTTCACTACCTGAGATGAAAAGAGCCAATAAAATCGCTACACTCGCAATATTAAAAGCAATGGTTCCAAACTCGAGATTCCGATACATTTGCACATAATAGGTTTCATTCAGATCATCATCCATTTCCTCTTGATACAAGGAATGAAATTTTCTGCTTTTCTTTAAGAAATTGAATGTCAAAAGAATGCTAATGAAACCTAATACTAAACAAATAGCTGATATCCATGGTATCAAGACTTTTTACATCTAACATAATTTCGTGGGATTCGGCACCTGCCTTAAACATCCCTACAAACATGCCCAAGAAACCTCCAAAGACAACAGACATTAAAAATAACAAGCCACGTTTATTTTTCTTTTTCATATTCATTCTCCTTATTCACTTGCTAGATTTTTGGATTTCTTTTCAATCCAGTCAATTACTGGGATGAGGGCAAAGTAGGCCCAAATAAATTGGTCACTTTGATAGGGACTAAACCAGCCTAAGTCTATCCCAATCAATAGAAATACGCTGACTAATAGAGCTATGACAACTACATAATAGATCACTTTATACTTGTTCATCACTCGTCCTCCTCCAAGCGAAATACCGATTCGACTGTTTCGTTGAAAATTTGAGATATTTTCAGGGCAATGATAATGGATGGGGTGTACTCATCCCGTTCTAGTAGGCTAACGGTCTGTCTGGAAACCCCTGCCAGCTTGGCTAGGTCGGTTTGATTGAGACCATCGCGAGCTCGAAGCTCTTTGAGACGATTTTTTAGCTGCATGTTACACACCTACTCTCCGTCAAATTCAACGGTTTGGATATCCTCAATACGTTGCAACTTGAATTTTTCTTTCCCATTTTTATCGACATGACGTAGTTTGACCCATTCCTCATCAACATCCACAACTTCCCATAAAGATGTTCCAACACTTGTCCAACGATTGTTGGATTTTTCCCAATTAATTCTTGCAATAATCTTGACATATCTATATTTCCTTTCTCTTTTCTTTCGATTACCTTTAACCTCTTCTCTAACCGCTTGATTTTTTTAGATTGACTACTATAAATCAAGACGAGAAAAGGGAAAAAAATCCATACCCACATGTGGCGCCCTCCTATTTCTTTATTTCTTAACTTGCTTACATTGTAACACATCTTTTTCTTTTTGACAAGCATATTTGTCAAAAAGTTTATGATTTTTGTCATTTTGCAAAAGAAAAAGGTCAGGAATAAAATCCTGACCAGTTTATCTATCATTAAAACCCTAGTTTTTCAAAGATTTCTGAGAAGTTTTGACTGATTGTCTCAAGCGACACTTGCACTTCTTCTCGGGTTTGGTTATTCTTGACTGTCACTTGTCCGCTTTCGACTTCACTCTCTCCTAAGGTAATGAGGGTCTTAGCCGCAAAGACATCGGCTGACTTGAACTGAGCTTTGAGCTTACGGTTGAGGTAATCACGCTCTGCTTTAAAACCTTGTTGGCGAAGAGCCTGTACCAATTCCAAGGCCCTGATATTTGCCCCTTGACCCAAGACTGCGATATAGACATCTAGGGCGTTTGCGATAGGGAGGGTAACACCTTGCTTTTCAAGAATGAGAAGCAGGCGCTCTACACCAAGCCCAAAACCAAATCCAGCAGTTTCAGGGCCACCAAAGTAAGCAACCAAACCATCGTAACGACCACCCGCACAGACTGTCAGGTCATTGCCCTCGATTTCAGTGATAAACTCGAAAATGGTGTGGTTGTAGTAGTCCAGACCACGCACCATATTGGTATCGATGATATAGTCTACACCCAGATTTTCCAGCATCTGACGCACAGCATCAAAATGGGCTTGGCTTTCTTCATCAAGGAAGTCCAAGATAGAAGGCGCATTCTCCACCGCCACCTTGTCTTCTTTTTCCTTAGAGTCCAAGACACGGAGAGGATTTTCCTCCAAACGGCGTTGGCTATCCTTAGACAAGGTCTCCTTGAGCGGTGTCAAATAGTCAATCAAGGCTTGGCGGTAGGCTGCACGGCTCTCAGGATTTCCAAGAGTGTTGAGGTGCAATTTGACACCTTGGATACCGATTTCTTTCAAGAAATGAGCTGCCATCGCGATAGTTTCCACATCGGTAGCTGGATTGCTAGAGCCAAAACACTCAACACCAATCTGGTGGAACTGGCGCAAACGCCCTGCCTGTGGACGCTCATAACGGAACATTGGGCCCATGTAATAGAACTTGCTTGGCTTTTGCACTTCGGGAGCGAAGAGTTTATTTTCCACATAGGAACGGACAACGGGCGCAGTTCCTTCTGGACGGAGGGTGATATGACGGTCACCCTTGTCATAGAAGTCGTACATTTCCTTGGTTACGATATCGGTCGTATCTCCGACAGAGCGACTGATAACCTCATAATGCTCAAAAATAGGCGTGCGAACTTCTGCATAGTTGTAGCGCTTGAAAATCTCACGGGCAAAGCCTTCAACGTACTGCCACTTGGCAGACTCAGCAGGTAAAATATCCTGCGTTCCTTTTGGTTTTTGTAATTTCATAGGGAATCCTCTTTAAACTTAATAGTCTTATTTTACCACAAATAGAGGGATTAAAACAGTAAGAATAAAATTAGGATTTAGATATCATTTTTGAGATTAAGACCTGTCAAAAGAATAGCTAGCAAGGAAAGACCAACAAATAGCATCCAAGTCAACTGTATATTCCATACGGCTACAAGTGAAAAACAGGCTGTTCCCACAGGTACGGATAAGGTAAACAATAAACCTAAAAAATTACTGGTACGAGCTAGAACCTCTGGAGCTAGATTTTTCAGGAGCATGGCACTAATCTTTGGCGAAACTTTACCAGACACATATAGAGTTAAAAAGAGGAATAGCAAACCAAGTATGACTTGATTGAATACGTTAGCCAGACCAATTAGACTGAGTCCTACGGTAGCCCACATCATCAATCTAGGCAAGGACTGCTTCCCAAAATAATCATTTCCCGTAAGACTACTGATGATGACTGCTAACAAAGCACAGAATTGACTGATAAATAATGCCTCTGTGTAAGAAAAGTCCAAAAGAGAATGGCTCAAAAAGAAGATATTGTAGATGCCTCCTAAGGAACCACCCAAGGCATTGATCAGTAAGACAGCAAAGATCATGAATCCAAAGTTTTTCTGTCCACTTTTAAGAAAAACGAGACGTAAATTTCGGTAAATTGTTAGGAACTGGTCTTTGATAGAAAGCTTCTCATTTTTTAGGTTTTCACCATCATCAGATGACATTGACAGGCTCAATTTGCTTTTTCCTAAAAAGAGGATGACGGCTGATACTAGGAAGAAACAGGCATTGATTCCCGCAACGAGGGAAAAATTGTTGACCGATAGACCTAAGAGCCAGACTCCAAAAGCTTGACCACCAATAGCTGAAATATAGGTGATGAATTGGGAAAAAGAATAAGCCTCCATCAAATCCTCTTCAGCTACTTTTTCCTTAATAAGAGGCATGCGCAAACCACCTGCAAAATCACTGATGACATCACTAATGACATTGATTAAACACAGGCTAGAAAAGGCAAAGAGACTAGCTTGCTGAACAACTAAAGCTGCTAGAAAAAATAAAATCGCCTGAAACAAACCACTATAGACCATCCATTTGACCTTGGCCCTCGTATAATCTGCCCGAATCCCTACAAAAACTGTAAAGAGAGTCGGAAGAAGCATGACAATATTCGCCATAGCAACCGCAAAAGAGGCTTGTGGCAAGGTCGATGCATAAACGATAAAGACCAGATTGAAAATTGAAGCACCAAAAGCATTGAAGAAGCGTGACAAAGTCAAGAGACGATAAGCTTGATTTCTGAACAATAGTTTCATTGGTAATCTCCCTTCTTGTTCGAAGTTCTTATGTGAAGTATGACTATAGTATAGCACTTGGAAATTTTAGAGGAAAAACTTTTGAATATATGCAACAAACAAAATGAGCAAAAAGAAACGATAGAATTTCTTTGATAACCAGAGAGAGCCCAACAGTTCGATCGCTTCAAATTTCAAAATATTTTCTTAGTTTGCAGATATTCAACAATCGGTCGTTTTTCTATAGTATTCGGCAGATTTATTACAGCCAAGCATCTCAAAAATATGGACAGCATCTTCCATCTTTTTCTGGCCTTCCTTGACTCTACCTTGCTTGCTATCAAGGAGACCTTCCGCCCACAAATAGACAGTTCGGAAATAGGTTTCATTTTCATTGTAGAAATGCTCTTTGATGACACGTTTAAAATAAGAGGCATTGGTAAATTCTTCACACTCAATGCTGGCTAAAAAGCCATTCAATAGTATAGTGTGAAAAAGGTTTCGATTACCAGACATTTCCATTAGAAAATCAGATTTACGTACCATTTCTCTAACATACCTAGTGAAAAGAGAAACAGATAGAAATGGTGAACTGACTGAAAATAAATTGAGTTCATAGATTCCCCAGATCTCGGTAGAAAACAAATAATCATGAAGGACTTTCTCTTCCTCTGCTGTTAACTCCACCCTTTCATCCATGCTCTTCATATAAGACTTGATGATAATGGCATTTAGAATATGTTTCTGTTTGTTTTGAGAATGGGCATGCTTTTGATACTCCTTGCGATACAAATCCTCGAGAGGTGCTATATTCTTTGGATCCAAGACATCTATGATTTCTTTTCTCAACTCAGAATCTGTATCATACTGAAAACCTCTCGCCAGAAAGAGGATTTCCTCCACACTGGCAGATATGTTTTCTAGGGCAAATAGAAACTTTTCCACCGAAAGCTCACTCTGACCGGTTTCAAATCGGGACAACATAGACGGCGAAAATTGTCCCCCAGTTGCTTGTCTCAGCGAGATATTTCTTGACTCTCGTAATTGTCTAAAGACTTTTCCAATCTGCTCCATAGGCTTCCCCTTGATTCAGTATTTTCTTCATTTTATCATATTTTTCAGAAAATTCATCAAAAACTTGCCAAATTGTCAGAATTATGAGAAAATAGAGGATATTTATCACGTGGAGGGACTGTAATGAGAGACGATATCAAAATCAATGACCGCGCTTTGGCCTTGCAAGACCAAATTATCGAAAAACTAGAGAAGGTTTTTGATACAGATGTGGAATTGGATGTTTACAATCTAGGGCTGATTTATGAAATCAATCTAGACGAAACAGGCCTCTGTAAGATTGTCATGACCTTCACCGATACTGCCTGCGATTGTGCCGAAAGCTTGCCTATCGAAATCGTCGCAGGTCTGAAACAAATCGAGGGTATCGAAGATGTCAAGGTTGAAGTTACCTGGTCGCCTGCTTGGAAGATCACACGAATCAGTCGCTACGGTCGTATTGCCCTTGGACTGCCACCTCGTTAAGCAGGCCAATCACTTTTAAAGATGAAAAAAAGCAAGCCGAAGTTGGCTTGCTTTTTGATACTCAATGAAAATCAAAGAGCAAACCAGGAAACTAGCCGCAGGTTGCTCAAAACAGTGTTTTGAGGTTGTAGATAGAACTGACGAAGTCAGTAACCATACCTACGGCAAGGCGACGTTGACGTGGTTTGAAGAGATTTTCGAAGAGTATGAGTTTATTTTTTACCTGACTTGTCCATATTCCAGAAGTCTGTCACGGCTCCGCGTGAAGCAGATGATACGATATGGGCATATTTACCGAGGACACCACGGCTGTAAAGTGGTGGCAGGGTTGTTTCTGCCTTACGTTTTTCAAGTTCTTCTTCGGATACGGCCATGGAAATTTCTTTAGTATCTTGGTCAACCGTAACGATATCGCCTGTACGGAGGTAGGCAATTGGTCCACCATCCTGAGCTTCAGGGGCGATATGTCCAACAACCAGACCATAAGTACCACCAGAGAAACGACCATCCGTCAAGAGGGCAACCTTATCTCCTTGACCTTTACCGACGATCATTGATGAAAGTGAGAGCATCTCAGGCATACCAGGACCACCCTTAGGTCCAACGAAACGAACAACGACTACATCGCCATCGACAATTTCATCTGTCAGAACGGCCTGAATAGCATCTTCTTCTGAATCAAAGACCTTAGCTGGTCCAACGTGACGACGCACTTTAACACCTGATACCTTGGCAACCGCACCGTCAGGTGCAAGGTTCCCGTTCAAGATGATAAGCGGACCATCTGCACGTTTTGGATTTTCAAGTGGCATAATGACTTTTTGACCTGGTGTGAGGTCTGCAAAATCAGCCAAGTTTTCAGCGACTGTCTTACCAGTACATGTGATGCGATCTCCGTGAAGGAAACCATTTGCCAAGAGATATCTCATAACCGCAGGCACACCACCGACTTCGTAGAGGTCTTGGAAGACATACTGACCAGATGGTTTCAAGTCGGCCAAGTGAGGCACACGCTCTTGGATCGTATTGAAGTCCTCAAGTGACAAGTCAACATTGGCAGCATGGGCAATGGCAAGCAAGTGAAGAGTGGCGTTTGTAGAACCACCGAGAGCCATAGTTACAGTAATGGCATCTTCAAAGGCTTCACGAGTCAAGATATCTGACGGTTTGAGACCCAGTTCAAGCATCTTAACAACAGCACGTCCTGCTGCTTCGATATCTTCTTTCTTATCAGCTGATTCAGCTGGGTGAGATGAAGATCCTGGTAAACTCATACCGAGAACTTCGATAGCTGTCGCCATGGTATTAGCTGTATACATACCACCACAGCCACCAGGGCCAGGGCAGGCATTACACTCAAGACGTTTCACGTCCTCAGCTGTCATGTCACCGTGGTTCCATTTCCCGATACCCTCAAAAACAGAAACCAAGTCAATATCTTTGCCATCAAGATTTCCCGGTGCAATAGTTCCACCATAGGCGAAAATAGCTGGGATATCCATATTGGCAATAGCAATCATAGAACCAGGCATGTTCTTATCACAGCCACCGATAGCGACGAAGGCATCCACATTGTGACCACCCATAGCTGCCTCGATAGAGTCCGCGATGATATCACGAGATGTCAAAGAGAAACGCATACCAGGCGTTCCCATGGCAATTCCGTCCGCTACCGTGATAGTCCCAAACTGCACAGGCCAAGCACCTGCAGATTTGACACCCTCTTTAGCCAATTTTCCAAAATCATGCAAGTGAATATTACATGGTGTATTTTCCGCCCAAGTCGAAATAACCCCAACAATCGGTGTTTCAAAGTCCTTATCTGTCATACCAGTCGCACGAAGCATAGCACGATTTGGTGATTTAACCATACTATCATAAATGCTACTGCGGTGACGTTTATCTAATTCAGTCATTTGTTCCCTCCCATTTCAGTTTTTACTATTATAGCACATTTTAAAAGCAATGAACAGAAGAAAATTCTTGAATTTTCAGAAAATTTCGATTAATTTGGTTGAATGACTTCTATTTTTTTCATCTTTTTTTGTCAAGTAACTTTACTTTACAAAAAAAATGTGTTATCCTAGTATGGTTGATGAAAATCAGTAGATTGAATCGAATTTAAATACCTAAAGGAGAAATCAAAATGGCAGTACCTGCACGTCGCACTTCAAAAGCGAAGAAAAACAAACGTCGTACACACTACAAAGTAACAGCTCCATCTGTAAACTTTGACGAAACTACTGGAGATTACTCACGTTCTCACCGTGTATCACTTAAAGGATACTACAAAGGACGTAAAATCGCTAAAGCTGCATCAGCTGAATAATAGAAGGGAGATACCATGCGCGTAAATATTACACTTGAACACAAAGAATCTGGTGAACGCTTGTACCTTACTTCTAAAAACAAACGTAACACTCCAGACCGTCTTCAATTGAAGAAATACTCACCAAAACTTCGCAAACACGTTGTGTTTACAGAGGTTAAATAATACAACATACAGAAAGCCTATGAAATCAACATTTCTAAGGCTTTTTCTTTTAAGTTTAGCAAAATAACTGAATTTTAACTGATTATAATAATCAAGAGATTATTTTAGACAAATCTATCATAGCTTGTTCAATCTTATGTTTTCCTTTTTGCATAACATGAAGATAGATTTTTTCTATTTCTCTACTATCTTCTGAATGTCCCACAAACTCTCGAATAACGTTTAAGCTTACATTCTTATCAGCCATGACTGAAACAAAACTATGTCGGAACATATGGGGAACTATGTGAACAGGCCTACCAAAAATCAACTAGGTCATCAATATCCTTATAGGATTTTCCACTTTTCTTATTATACTTAGCGGACTGACTAGTTCCACCTCTTAAGAACATTGAAATTTCTGTATGATACAATGGACTGCCCTGCTGGTTCTTCCCTTTTATGTATACCCTAGTAAAAAAAATATATCCCATATCATGATAAGTCGGATTAAATCTCGCCTGAAACTTATTTCTTTCAATATATTTAAGTAAAAATTTGTTCTACTTTTGGTGACATCGGAATAGTTCTAACGCTTTCTTTAGTTTTTAGAATTGCTCTATATCGTTCCTTCTCATCACGCAAGCCTTCTTCTGCCATTTCTTTGTCAGTCTTATTATGGCTTGCCCTCTGCCAATGAACCTTAATGAGTTTATTCTTGAAATCTAGAACATCTTCATTCAAACCTAATGCTTCACTCGGTCTCATACCTGTCAAGTAGATAATTCTGAGTACATCAGCAACTAGTTCATTATTATGTCGCTTAGTCCAATTTTTCAATAATTTTTAAATACTTGATTAGCCTCTTCAACTTCAAGATATTTTTCAGCTATATCTTCCCTAAGTTTCGCCTGCTCTTCTGCACTTGTTAGTGTCTTACGCTTAACCCTCTTATTCAAAATAGGGTGTTGCGACGCTGTCAATTCTCCTTGTTCTACCGCCCAATCAAATATCATTTTAAGATAGATATGAATGTTCTTTGAAGTTCCCTCACTTGCATTATTTATAATATCTTGCATTTTTTCCTGTTCCATACAGAACTGTTTAAGGCTCATATTTTCGTTGAAATATGGGGAAATATGCTGGTTATAAACACTAACTCTAGTCTTTAGAGTATTCTTGGCAGGCTTAACACGATTGACCCACCACTTAAAAGCTAAACCGTATAATTCACTGTTTTCATCATACGGTCTAGCTATCTCTTTGAGGCATAAAGTTTTACTAGGCTCTAATTTCTTTGGTTTTTCTCCAGTCAAATCTAATACGGTTTCATCAATCATTTCATTTAATATCTTTGAAACTTTTGTAATCAGCTGACTATTCTTTATATCAGAAATAAGTAACTTCTCATGTCCCTTACTGTCTTTTTCCTGTTGGTATTGCCTTAGTCGTATACCACCCTTTATTTTTCTCCCTTGTAAGGTACTTATAACGACTTTTTTTGTTATCAAAGGATGAGTATATCTCATTGCAAACTTAACAAGCACGTTGCCCTTTTTTTAGAAGGGTCTGGTTTCCATTGATAAACAGTTAGAACTCGAGTAGTCTTACCTACCTTCATTTTTTTACCCCTTTATACTAAGCTATAACTGCCTCATTTTCATGGAAAATCTTATAATCAAACCAATCTTTAAATACCTCTGCATGAATAAAGACATTCCCATGAGTTCCACAAATTCCAAAAGAATATGGACTATTTCTCATTTGACGAATGTAGTGATCCAATGTAGGTAATTTCATACCCTTCCAAAGTTCATCTAAAAATTCTTTCTTCCGATACCAATTTTTAGTTAAATCATAGTCTGACTTTGTCTTAAGCTCTATCATTGGAATACTTTCCTTTCTTATGCTATAATCTAGTTAGTTAATTTTTAGAGGCGACTTATTTTCAAGTCGTCTTTTTTTGTCCCCAAAATTGAGAACTATTCTGCTCTCTTACATATTGCTCTATATCCTTTTCATCATTATCAGTTAGCCTTGAAAGTCCCTCTTTGAGCAAGCTTTGAATATAATCTTCTGCCTTTTGAACATCATAGGCCTGATACTTTGCAATATAGACTTTTGCTAATGTTTTCGCAACTTGTTTCTCTGTCCAAGCCTCAGACTGCCGTAGTGTCGTTTTAGCCCTTGTAATACTAAGAACTGTCTGGTTTTCAGTTCCTAGATAATCTATCCACCACTTGACTTTTTTTCTTCTCCAATGATTGCTATCTGTCGCATTTGGACGAACAAAGCGATAATGACCATTTATAGCTTCAAAATAGATTGACGATAATGGACGTTTTAAAAATAACTGCTCTGCAATTATATTAGCCTTTTCCTGCCAACATCTAAGCTCTGCGCGAATCCAAGACGGAACTTCTACAAGCTCTTGCTTACCAAGTTGCTCCATACGTTTATTATATATGCACCACTGCTGATTACCTCGTGAACCTATTGCAACTGTTTCTCCTACTCGCTCACCAGAATCTAGTACTGATTTCTCATGATATTCAAAGTGTTTTGCTTTCGAGACACATAATCCTTTCTTGCAATAGTCATATATCCGTTGAACATCTAAGCTACCGTCAAATATGTCGTGGGCAATATCTAAACGAGTGAAATTAACATTATACTGGTATAAACGAGTAATTAAGGCAATCCAATTATTTTCGTTACTGTTTAAAAATTCTTCATATTGACGACAACCTTGCCCTTTTAATTCAATAAATACACCCATAGAAAGCCTATCAGCATTAAAATACACCTTAATTTCTGAACAAGAATAATGTTGCTTATACTTATTTATTCCCCAATCATTCAACGTGAAGTTTTCAAGAGGAATCAAAAGGATGTCAGTCAGAACTCTTTCTGGCGGAACATCCTTAACACTCACAGCAAAATAATCTATTCTGACTGTATTCATAGGATTATTCTCCTAGAACTTTAATATCCTCACACACAATTTTTACACCTGCCCAATTACTTCTAGCCATATTCCAAGCTAGTCGAACCTTAGGCCGAATCAATTCAACAGAAACATTCAACAAAGCATCATTTTGAGCAAGTTTTGCAATCTTATCCAGATTTCCGATAATTTCAAGGTTAATCGCTTTTAAGTCATCAGTAGAAATTCCCATTTCAGTTAGAACTTTCACTTTGTCAGCGTCAAGAACAGTAGAAGTAATTTTACTTACTTCATCTGTCTTCACGTTTTCGCCGTTGACTTCTTTGTATTTGTTGTTCACCCTAACTGACAAAATCACTACTTTCTTAGGAATATCAAACTGTGACATTTCAAGGTCAAGCAATCCAATTTTAATGTTTGTATCTGTCATATTGTAAACCATATTTTTTCTCCTTTAATTCCGTATCCTACATGAAAACACCTCTCATCCTTACTCTACCAAGAGTTTGCGACCTCTTGGTACAACTAGCAAGCCGTAACCCCTTACGTACCAAGGGTTTAGAGTACATTTCATGTATGTGTGCACCCCCTATTAGTACTGGGGCTGTTTTTTCTGACCTCCTGCAAAGCAGTCGGTTGGCTCTTTCGAGCTAGCAAAAAGACGAACGCTCCGCTCGATTCTGCCCCTCCTGGGCAATCGTCCCTATTTTGCTAGCTCGAAAGACCGTCATCTGAGTTTGGTAAAATACTCAACGGTTCATTGTTTATCCTCGTTAATACCTCTATTTGCCTTTTTGATAAATCTTCAAGAGACTTACCCTCCATAGCTAATGCCCACCACACAGTTTTTTCAATCGTACAATTAGGGCAGGTTCTGGGGGATAAAATCCTAAAACTACCCATTATTGGAGGATATTCCCACCCTTTATCAAAAGCTAAATCTGAATCAATGATTTCACTTTTTTCACATACCTCGTAAATATGCTTCAACAGCATTTCAAATACCACCTTACATTATTCTAATTCATCTACAATTTGCATATGTACTACTTGTAAAATTTGTAACAAAGCTTTATAAGGATTTTCATCACATTCAGTAGCACCCATTAAACTGCCGTTCGATAACTTGACAACAACACTAATTTCGTTCATTTCTCATCCTCATATACCTATCACAAGCCTCATCAAAATATGCCTCAAAGTCTAGTTCGTCAGACTTGAACGGTGTCTCTACAAACTTAGGCGTAGGAAGCCTCCCATCTATTTGGCAATATCCTTCTCCAATACCACAAGTCTTATAATCAATCTCTTGACTTGAAAACATCATGCGACAAGAATCTGAATCAGCAGTAGTTGACCCCAACAAGAGAGCTACTCCAAAGTTTTGTCTCATATACGTCGGAATGAAGTCACTTGAGGCCCTCTGTAAACCGACTATCACCTCTATTGAAGCTTGGCGTGATTTTACTAATAAACTTCCAAGGTTCGACATTGCCTCTTGATAGGCTTGTTTCCCTTCTTTAGTCGTTTCTGCCTCTGTTTTGAAAGCAATCCCCTCATCAAGCACAATTATCAGAGGAGTGTTCCCCTTAACATCAGCCCACGATAACACTTTTCCTTTATAAATATAGGTATCTGGGTTATCCGCCATAACCTGAAAGCGTCTATTCATTTCCAAGACAGCCTCGCGAAGGGCACCAGAAATTTGAAAGGGAGAATTATAAACTACTTTATAGCCTAACCTATCCTCTAACTTTTTACCAATAATCCAAGAGAGTTCTCCTTTTTTGGGGTCTAATAACTTAATTTCAGAACCTAAACACAAGTATTGAGCCACTAGGTTCTCTATCATCACTGTTTTCCCTGATTTGGTCGAGCCAGCTAGGAGTACATGCGGAGGAGACCCGAACTCCCAACTAACGCTTTCAGAGATTGTTATCACGTTTTCATTGTGTAGAGTATCCTCCCAAGAAATTCTTCTCTCAGGATATCTTCTGAATGTGTACTTAACACAACTAGCAGTCTGTATTTTCTCTTCTAAGTTCAAATTCAAACAAGCACTCAAATATACATCTAGCTCTGAAACCTTATTAGAGAAATTATCACCCACAACATGAGCATAAATAACTATGTATTCCTCATCTATAGAAAAGTCTAGAACAACAGAACGAACTATAACTCCGTCAGAAGAAGACACAAATAGATTGTTAGATTCAAGCAAAAACAGTAATTGCTCGCGTATAGCAAGGATGGGCTGAATTCTATTATATAGTTCACTCAGCTTTGCTATAAATTTATTGGCGATTAAAATTTCTAAGACCACAGCCAAAACTAGTAAAAGTCCTGAGATGTTAAAGATTAAAACCAATAAAATAAATATAAAAAATTGAGATAGTATACAAGCCCAATAACAAGTCTTCATTAAGGAGGTTGATAATATGTATGACTCACAAAGGGAGACCCTACGATTTATATGGAACATATTTTACCTCATCTTATTTCTTATATCCTTGATAATAAGAGAAAGAGCTATCAACTTAACTCTAATAAAATAGTAAAAGGAATATAGCAAAGAAAAGAAATGCTATAAGGGACAATATTATACTTAAGAGGGAGCCAAAACCTGTGGGGTTATACACAGATAAAAGACCGAAGACGAACATACAAAAAAAGCAAAATCTATATTTCTTTATCATTGTTTTTTCCTCTTTTAAACATAGCTGGTAATATCGATAAAAATTGAATTAAAAAGACTATAAGAGCTACAACTAAGGCAAATTTCGCAGATAAAAATGGATTATAAGAAGAGAATTCCAAATGCGCTCCAAACCCAGCAAAAAAGCTGATAATTAACAATAAAGTCAGAGAAGTTGTTTTCCAGAAGTATTCATTAACTTTCATTTTCATATTTCCTTTCAAATTTTAAAAAATAAAGAGAGGGATTAACCTCCCTTCATAATTATTTGTAGCTGTCCCATAAAATCCTCTTGCCACGAACAAGGTTATCCAACATAGAAATAGATGGATTTCCAATGTGAAAATGAGTTGTGGCAAAGTCATAAAATGCCACAAGTGCTTGAGCATAGAACTCTTGGAAAGTTTCCGTGATTCCCTCATCTTTTAGAAGCTGTGCCAGTCCCAAAGTATGAACAGTTGTTCCATGTAGTAAGCCGTGATTTCTAGCTTTTTCAGAAGCTTTGGCTCTCAATTCTGGAGTGTGTAGTGCTTGTAAGACAAGCGTCGCTTTGCTTGTAATCATTTTGATTTCTCCTTTTTCTTTAAAATAATGTAAAATAAAATTTCCTATTTCCGACTTTTATTCTAATTCTTATTGGTGAGGCCCTTACTTTCATACGCCTTTCCTTTCTTACATTTTTTCTTACATTCTAATTATATACCACCACTACCTATTTGTCAACCATTTGTACGAAAAAATGTAAGAAAAAGACTAGTTTTTAAACTAGTCTTAACCGATTATGCTATTAATTATCTTTTCTAACTCAATAAATTGACTAATTGCTATCTCTCTAACATCATTATCATTACAGTTCTTTAATCTATTAATACTTTCCCTTATTTTTTCGGAAACCTCACTAAATATCTGATTTGTATCTGTTTCATGAGTAACAATATAAGCCGCTTTTAGCATTTCTCTGATACAAACTCCAATAGTTACAGACCTTGCTCCCAGTATTGATGGGAGAGTTGATTTCAACTGCTGAATACCGTTTTTGGTATCCTCAGTAATTTGAACTTTTAACAATTTCGAAGAATCGCTAATTGAATGATTTTTGATTGATATTCTTGAATCATAGACTTTTTTCCAATCATCGATATTTAAAGAATCTCTATATGCTCGATTCAAACATTCACCTTTTGATATACTTCCACCTGTGACCACTTCATAATAAAGTCTCATCTCTTCTAAATACTGAGCAGCCTCAAAGGAAATTCTAGCTTGATAATATTCCATTCCACCGTTTCCTACATTTTTTCTTATATTCTACATCTTTTTTTACATTTTTTCAAGTTTATACAAACCTAACCTAACTCCTAAAACATAACTGATTTTTGACTGATTAAACTCCCACAAAGTCACATTTCTCTATCCATCATTTATTTTCTCCAAATGAAAAACCTGTCAAATAAAGGTTTCTAAATCTCATGATATTTCTCTAAGACTACATCTTCTTCACAGAGGTTAAGTAAGCATTCAATACGAATCAATATAGAAGAAAAACGCTGTTCAAGCGTTTTTTCCTTTGTTAATTTCAGTACATTGCAAGGGAAATCATTCGAATGACTACATTTTTTGTGAAATAAATTAGATGCTCGGATATATAGAAAACGCTCTAGTCATATTGGCTAGAGCCTTTTTGTGTTGTTAAAGAGGATCAAATACTAGTTTTCAATAAGTTTATATCTTAGACCTTATTTACAGTATACAATATAAATCTAAGACGTTCTGTAAGCGGGGATCAAAGCTGGACTAAAATTCCCAATACGATCTCTTGGAATGGTTAACTAAACAATTCCATATTTGATTTCAAATTTCCGTGAATACGTTCCGCTAAGACTATTTCCAGTATTATACCCTACTTTATCGTAAGTCTCATACTCTAAAAGGGCTGATAACTCTGCTTGAAGCAGGTCGTTCATAGCTGTCTCAAGGAATGAACGAAAAAATTTATCAATATCTTGCTTTGGGGCTAGGAAGTTAAGCAGTTCTGTAGTAAACTGAGTCATAGGAATAAATCTCTTTCTAGTAATTTTTTGCAACTCTACTATAACGGATTTGTTCCTTTTTGTGTTTACACAACTTATTCTACACTACCCAACTTTCAAACTACTTATTAAGGGTTAATATAAATAACACTGAAATAAATTAGCATACTGTTTTTATCTTAGTATTTGATTAATTGTAGAATCTAGCTCCTCTATTTGCGAAGTATTAATATCAAATGTACCTTCAATAAGCAAAATACAAAAGTTGCCATTTTCAAGAGCAATTACAATTTCTGTACCTGCTTTATTTTTTCAGGTTCCACAATAGATAGTAATAATGATTCATTAACATTGAAAGATTTTTTTGAGAATTTATTAATTCTGAATATTTCCCTTCAGGACTAAATTTAAAAATCGATTGTTCATTTTTGCAAAACTCCCTAAAATCGATTAATTCTAAAAAAAGCTGTTTTTTTAAGTTCATAGATACCAATAAATAAAAATTAAAGGCAGTATTCCTTTAATGAGTTCTAAACAATTAGCTCGATGGTTAATTAACGCTTCTTGTACTTTTAGCCTCTAAATTCTTAATTGAATCTGCTAACTTATCACTATAATTAACCAAAAATATTGAGGTGTTTTTGCTAAACAAGTCAAAAATTCATTATTCTCATTAATTGTTAATATGCACAAGTGTCTCAAATAACTCTCATCAATAAATTTATATCCTTCAGAATCAACATAATTATCTAAACATAAGAAATAACCTTTAAGTTCAGTAATACTGTAGACATCACTATTTAGATGAATAACCTGTTGGAACTCATCCATAAGTTTAAGAAAAGCAATATTGGTTAAATCCAAGTACTTTTGTCGGAGTTTATATAAATCAATGTTCTCTCTTATGTACATCACCTGTTCTAGAGGAACAACATTTAAATCTGCAAAATTGATATCAATAGTAGATTCAAACGGCTTTTTCTACATTAACTTTAATTATTATTGTTAGATAATCAAATGGTGAAAAAAACTATGAAAATATGGATTCAACACTTTCGATGGGATTCCATCATTTTTTTCGCATATTACAATTATAACAAGTTGGTACCAAATTGATAGGGGTAATCGAAAAAAATGGGAACTTACTCTTAGGAAGAATATGGTCTAATGTTACTTGGCTATACGCAAATGAACAATCACAAATTGGGCATCGCTTCTCAACTAATTGTTCCATATATTCTCTGTAATCATATAATGTTTGTCCTGAATAATATTCAGAATAATAATTTTGGATACTCGAAAAAGAATAATTATCATCATCTACGCTTGTTGGTTGTAAGTTGGAAAGTCTTTCAAAATTGGTGATATATTCATTTTCATAGTGTGATAGTAGATCATTAATAAAAATCAAAAGTACAATGGTCATCGTCACCTATCATTTCTACAAAATCTACCGATTCATCCCTTAGTGTATTTAAAATATCCTTTACTGTAATATCCATTCCTTCAATTCTTCTCATTCGCTAGTTCCTTCTAAAAATAAATTGATCAGTAATCTGGCCTCACTACCAGAAAAATCTAGTAACTTCCTAAGTTCACTTTTACCATTTTCAACAAATTTCAATCTTTCAATTAAATTATAGTATCCTGATTGTTGAAGACCAATATTGAATATCTGATCATTAATTACATTTATATTTTTCTCCAAACGTGTTAAAATTAACTGACTTTATCAGGTATTCTCCACGATAGTCACGATAAGCCTGCTTTACACACCTATTAGGAAACTCTTGAAGAGTAATTGGGGAATGTGTAATAATAAAAACCTAAACCATTTACTGAACTTACAATATCAGAAATGAGACGGACATATGATTTAACCATCGGAGGATGTAGAAATAACTCAGGTTCATCAATAAATACAACCGTTCTTTCCGTTAATTTCAAAAATAAGCTGTGTTATTGTTAATAAAAAAATATTTTTTTGTCCAGAACTAAAAATTTTTTTATTTTTTTGAAATGTCTCCTCATAATTTACATAATCAAATCCACTTGTGATGTATTTATCGTTCTTAAATTCATCTGATCTAGTTAAATCATTTTTTTAAAAAAATATAAATAAGACTATATCCCCCATTCCTCAAAAAGATATACGTTCCATAGCTTCTAGCCAAAGTTTCGACTTGTCTGCACTATATTTAATAGTTTGTAAACTTTCCATGATATCAATTGTGATTCTATCACCTATTCTTGTGTCTCTACTTACTTCCATATCATAATTTAAAAGACCTATGTATTCAAATCTATCTCCCTCCTCCGAATCAATTTCGATATCAACCTTTTCATCAAATGGACTGAATGAACAATATAAGATTTTATTCATAACATTCGCATCATCTTGTGTATCATACTCACTATTTTCTATCGAAATTTCAGAAGAATTATTTAATATTGCCTTCGATAATTCTCTGATAAATCTTGTTTTACCGCTCCCATTTCCTCCAATGATACAATATACATTATTAGAAACTGATATTGGTAATGTTCTATCATTTACCCTAAACGAAATGTTATCCTTTGGTTTTACATCAACTTCAAAAAGCTGTTTGGCTTCCTTTTTTATTGTAAATTTATAATTAGAAAGAAAGGATTTATTGACCGTCAATCTATGCAAGCTATTCAATAATTCTTTTCCATTCTAATAATGTTTGATCTCTAAAAAAATGAATTATCAAACATACCTATTAAATACTTAGGACTGTCATCAGTATCAAAATCACTATTTAGTTCAACACCATATAGTGATTTTTTTCATATTCTTTTTGTAACTTTGTGTATTCTGTTAAGAAATCATTGCTTTTTATAGACAATATCTCCTGTTAATGTAAAACCATCTGTCCAATCCGACATCGTCTAAGGTATTTGATAAGAATTGATAATAATCTTTTTGATTGTGCAAATAAAAAAAGTTACCTTCATTTTCAATTTGATTCTCTTTAATTCTACAAAAAAATTTTTCATCTGTATTTGGATGAATCTTTACAAAAATAACTTTTTCTCCTCTGAATCTCCATTAAAAATAAATTCTGCTGTTTGTTTGTAACCATAATCATCCCATGAGTTAACACGAAAAGAAATGTATTGCAAAAAAATTCTTCAATATCCATTTTATTTCTCCTAATTTAAAGAATAATATTAAGAGTATTATAACAAATTTATCAACTAACAATAAAACTACTTCATATAAAAAAATCATAAATTAGAAAAAAATTACCAAATTTATGAATTTCGATAAAATACTAAATAAAGATATAAAATAAATTACTAAACTACGTTTCTATATCCATATGATACTGCCAAAAATTTTTGGGAAACACTCAAGTAGAGTTACGGAGTGTTAATCAAATAGGTTTTCAAGTATGTCAGAACATTGTCTAATCTCTTTATGGATTCGTTGACTTTGCTTGAAATTATAATCTTCAAACAAAGTAACTAAATAACGTTTCAGATTCTCCTCATTAGGGACAAGAACCTTTTTTGCATTCGACGTTTAATTTCTTTGTTGAGAGACTCAATGAGGTTTGTCGAATAAATGCTGCGCCAAATCTGACGAAAAATCCATCAATATCTCGTTTTTAGGCTAGGAGGTTAAGTAATTCTGTTGTAAACAGAGTCATAGGAATAAATCTTTTTCTAGTAATGTTTTACAACTCTACTATAACGAATTTATCCCTTTTTTGTCTTTACACAACTTATGTTACACTACCGAATTTCATTGACATTCTTATAAATCCAAAAAAACAAAATTACATATTTTTTTCTTTTTTTATTGATATATTTAATAATAGTTAATTACGGTCTTCTGGAATAAATACATGAATATCAGCTTCATCACTTTGATTCCAATGAATGAATATTCTACGTCCTAATATCTTTTCTTCTATCTTAATTTCTTCAATTTCAAAATAAACTTCTTCATTTGCATTAGTACTTTTCTCAAGATAATTTCTCACTTGTTGCTCGAATCTCAGCTGTCCAGTATATTCCTTGGAGTTTCGATTTGCTCTAGAATCTTGAGGTGAGACGTTGCTCTTGTTCCCTAGACCAAAAAATTGTTGAACCTCGTATTTATTTTCCTTAAGTTCATCCTCTGTAAGTAGGAATTTATCAAATGAATCGGCAATAAAATGCCCTTTGTCCTTAACACTCTCTTCTGAAGTAGAATCTATTTCAGCAATATTACTTCCAGTAATATTATGCTTAATAATATTTAGGCTAGAAACGAAATAGTTAGCGTTTGGTTTTTCTAAGTATAACCTTCCACATTATTGGATTTTTCCCGATATATAGGGTTTTTTTGGTCTACTCTACAATCCCTTTTTTTACTTTATTCAAAAATTTATAATATTGACCATCTAAAATCAACTGCAATTCCCATTTTTTTAAACTCACAATTCCAATCACGAATGTTTAACTCATCACCATATCTATTACGAGCAATTGACATTAATGTGATTTTTTTGAATCTATATTCTCTGTCGTCATAATTCATTTTACCTTATTATTGATTTTTTTCTATTTTTTTATCAAGATTGATATTTCAATTTCAATATATTTTACATTAATTTTTTTAAATCTCTTTTTATTTATTATCAAAAAAACTTTTTTTGAATCAATGATTTTTTTGGTAAAAATCATATTCAATCTCAGTAAAATAACAGAATACTTCAGCACACTCAATTAGAATAGGATTTAGTTCTTCCCTAGGAGACAAACCAACTGAAAATCTAATTCCAAAATCTCCATCAGATTGTTCTGTCCAAAAAGCCTGATGAAATGCGACTTCAGACAAATGAACATAACCAGATGATTTATTGTAAATTTCCTCAATCTCAGGATAATACTCTAACATCCTTTTCTTAAGATTGGTATCAGTCATCCTTCTGTTTTGATTATCTTTCAAATTTCTAATACTTTTACCACTTAAAGTCTCTTTAATAAATAATCTTCTGTTTTCTGATATAAAAGCCGCGAAGACTCTCATAAGGTTATCAAGTTGTGTTCGTACTAAGATTCCTGCACAAGTCAGATTTCTCGTTCTTAATAAGTCTATTATTCCATCAATAAATTGAACTCGTCTGTTAAGTGCAGAAATAAAAAAAATATCATCTTCAGTAAAATTTTCACCAATAATATCTGCAGCTATTGACTTTGATTCTTCACGATATTCTCTTAATTTATTAAAATATGTCTCTATTTCATTGAAATATTCATCATTTGTCATTACATTTCCTCCTAATCTACCTTTCTAATATGGACTCAATCATTGGTTCAATCCCATTTTCAATCAAGTTATCTATATTATGCTGAGCAGAAAAGCGCCCAACTTCATAAGCCACATAGTGTAAAATCTGAGCAGCCACTTCATTGACATTGAAGGAAAATTGTCCCTTTAAAATTCTATAAGAAAGAGTGGCGAAAGGATCTGCATCTTCAAATCGCTTCAAATATTGCTCGTAGTTAGAATGAATCGTCTGAATGATATAAATCGCGTGCGTATCATCTAACTTCATAAAGACCATTAAGCTTTCAATAAAAACATCACTTTTTTTGATGCATGCTTGACATAACTCTCTTGCTGGCATTTCATAAATATAGTTTTCTATGTCATCATCAAAAATACCGTGATTAATTTTTCCCCATATTGTTTTCTTAAATGTTTCGTCGCTTCTAATGCTCAACCATGCATTTAATGCCTTCAACATTTCGGCAGCATCTTGATACCTATAATCAGGTTCTAAATTCGTAGCTTTTTCACTAACAGAACGAAGTGAATGAGAAAAAATATTAGGATTCTTAGTCATAACAAAATTAATAATACGTCCCAGTGAATACACATCGCTTCGTTTATCAGCATCTTTTAAAAGTATTAATTGCTCTGGCGCGCAATAAAAGAGTTGACCAAAGGAAGTTGTGTCCATTGTTTGATGAGATGTCAGAGTATTTAGGTTTTTTCCTAATCCAAAATCAGCAATCTTAATTATCCCATTCACGAAGAAAACATTGGTTGGACTTAAGTCTCTATGCAGAACATCTCTTTGGTGGACAAGAGACATAGTATAAAGTATTTGACGCAATATATTGAGCTTAGAGTCCTCTGTCAGCTCACTTGCTTCAATATAATTTCCCAATGTATCATCGGCTTTTTCCATTGTGTATGAACAATTACTACTATCGAAATCAAATACTCGAATAATGCTCTCAATATCCGAACAAGACTTAGTTATTTCATACTCTCTTTTTAACCTACTTCTCAACGATTGTCGTCTCACAGATTCCTCATTTAGTTTTTTTACCACTAATCCTGTAGATTTTTGGAAATAAATATCAGCAAAGCCACCCTTTCCAATCTCAACTAAATCTAAATCAATTTCTACTAAATAAAAATTCATTTCCTCTTCTTGAGAGTTTTAAAGAATAAACAGAACAAATTTTATCTAATTCATTTATTATTTTCTGCTGATGCTCTAAAGCATCCACTTCACTTATCTGACGCTCTGTTAAAAGATATTGTTTGCTGAGTATAAGGTTGAAAAATGAATTGATAATGCCTCTAGATGAAAAGTCCAATAGCTTATCATTCACATATATCCATCTTGTAGGAAAACCCTGACCATAACTATCTTGAATATGGAAATGGGTATTGAAAAAAGAAACTAGCTGAGGTCCTGATTTATAAGTAAACATCCCCATCTCATCTCCACAGAATATCTTTGCTAGTCTTTTGTAAAAATCTGGATTGATCAATAACTCGTCCTCCTTATAAATGGTAATTCTTTAATTTAATAAATGTAGGCAGTGACATACAATCTACTTTCTCAATTAAACAGAGGGTGTCGTCAAGAATAGAAAAAAATATAAAATCTATCTTGAAATATAGTTACAAAATAAGTCTCAAATTCCTTTGCTTTTTAAACTTCTGTATTCAAATAGTGAGTGAAAATCATAATTTAACGCGCTTACAATAATATCATCCGAATTATCTGTCTCGAGTATATCAATCAGCTCAAACGAATATGGAAAAAAATAATAAAAAGGTTTTTTTCTGTTTTTTTCCAGCATTTTTCAACACTTTTATGATATCTCTTTCAATACCATACTTTCTAATATTTAAAAAGTTTTCCCCTAATCGAGTGAGCTCTGATATATCTCTTGTTCGGAATGCAACATGAATCTGAGTAGCTTTTACTTCACCGAATTTCTTTTTTACTTTCATGAGTACCAATTATACCACCACCATAATTGCTAATACCCATAGAAAACAAATGACTAGCTTGTAATCTAGTGCTAGATGATAATAGTTTAAAGTCTATTTCATAACTTTTTCGAGATTGCATCACATTGACCATTATTTTCATTTAACGGTTTAGAGAAAGGAGATTGCCCTTTATCTTTAAAATGAGATGACTTATTAAGTAGCTCTAGTAAATAGTTCTCATAATTACAATCGGGCTCTCCATCAACAAAATTTTTAATAATAGTAGCTGGTGATAACAATTTGAATTTTATACGTGGGTCAATATTAGGGTTTAAATTCTCTTTCATAGTAATTCCTCCATATCATTATACCATCAATGTGTAAAGGAGTTGGTTTGTTGAAGTAATAACTCATTATAAAATTAATTTATATGATGATTCTAAATATTGCTCTTAACTAGTAGAATTAATTATTTATAGCTCTTACGATATTATTAATTTCTTCTGTTTATCAATATTTTAACCAAAAAAATAAGATTTCTATAATTTACTTTCAAGTTTATAATAGCATTTTTCTTTGAATTAGGTATAATATAGTATATATGAAATATTATCGAGTTAAGGAGTAGGTAAAATGGGAGAGAAATTTAAAGAATTCTATTTCACTGGGGATCAAAGACTTCATAATTTAGATGAATTAGAAAAGGAATATGAACAAAAAAGTGGAGATATATCGAGTTACCGGGGTAGAATATTTTGTCCAGAATGTAGGATTGCTGAGCTAGCATTTACTCATAAAACATCAAAAAAAAGAGCTTTTTTGTCTACATTACCGTCGTCAGGTCATATGGCAGATTGTTCTCTCAAATATGAATCTGTATCCAGGAAGGAAATCAAGGATTACGTTAGTAATTTAGGTGAGGAGGAGATGCAAGATAGACTTGAAGCAATGTTAAATCGAATGTTGCCAAGAGAACGAGAAGAAAATCAAATTCCTGCTAATGATGAAGGCGATAATCCTTTTACAATATTAGTCGGAAGAGAAGGTCAACCTAATACTAGAAAATGTATCCCCAGAAAATCTTTGAAGAGCTGGTTTGATAAGGACGAAGAAAATAACGTCTTTCTATTTTATGGGAGCGTCCATTTAGAAGTTAAAGAATTTAAAACTAAATTGGGGGAGACTCAATACAGATTGATTGTGAAGACCAAACAAGATGGCGAGTGGAAAATAAAGACAACTATATATAGAGGGAAAAACAAGGATAAAATAGACCAACATCAAAATTATGATCTTGCTATTATTGGGCAAATCGAATTCTATAACAACCATCCACAAATTAAAACTGTATCTAGTTCTTCAATTATGTTTAGAAGAAGTCAAGGATAAAACTAAAAAAAATTATAGGAAGGGGTTTTTCTTTTGTTAATTTCACTACATTGCAAGGCAAATCATTCGAATGACTATGTTTTTCAATTGAATTTTTGATTACAAATATTCGCGTGATTTTTCGCGTGAATATTTTTAAAAATATATCTTAGAAACACGATAAAATCAAAGATTTTAATTATCAATCAAATTTACTTTTTTTCGCGTGACAATCGTCTTAAAAAACAAATTTAAGCAACATTATATTTTAGGAAGGAAAAATAATTCTCGGAACATTTGCAAAAACCAAAACGCAGGCTCAGACCGTCCTGCGTTTTTTCATTCTTAGCCTACTCTCTAAATCTCTTTCAACTTTTCAAGATAGGCGGTTAATTCTGCTTGGGCTTCTGGTGTTGTGCCTACTAGCTGGCTGCGCATGTGTGCGAGTCTGGCTTCTACCTCTCCAATCTCTTTATCAATCTCTGCGAGCTGGTCTGCGAGGTCGGTTAGGGGAACTACGAGTTCTTCCTCAAAGGTATCGACATAGCGCGGAATGTTGAGGTTGTAGTCATTTTCGACAATCTCTTCAAAGCTGGCTAGATGGGCAAACTTCTCGACATTCTCACGTTTTTGATAGGTCTCCAAAATCTTGGCAATATGGTCGTCGGTCATATTGTTTTGATTTTTCCCTTTTTCAAACTCTTTTGAGGCATCGATAAAGAAGACATCCTTATTGGTGCGATTCTTTTTAAGGATGATAATAGTTGTCGGAATAGAGGTATTGTAGAAGATATTTGCTGGCAAGCCGATAACTGTATCAATAGCGCCTTCTTCTAGCAGGTGCTGGCGAATCTTTTGCTCGGCTGCTCCTCGGAAAGAACTCCGTGAGGAAGTACGATAGCCATGACACCATTATGCTTGAGGTGGTAAAAACCGTGAAGGAGGAAGGCAAAATCTGCTTTAGACTTAGGTGCAAGAACTCCATAACTTGAAAAACGAGGATCTTGCAGGAAACCACTATCTGCTGACCACTTCAGTGAATAAGGTGGGTTCATCAAAACCCCATCAAAGTCTGTCGGCTCGGTAGTCGGCCAATCTTCGTCTAGAGTATCGTGGTTGCTGAGGTGATAGTTCTCAATCGCAACTCCATGAAGCATCATATTCATGCGAGCAAGGTTGAAGGTCGAAGTAATCAACTCTTGACCGTAGTAAGAAATCGTCGAAGCTTCCTTACTATAGCGCTTGGCATTGAGCAAGAGAGAACCAGAACCCATGGTCGGGTCGTAAACCGACATGCCTTTTTGATGCTCACGGCCTGCAAAGACAATCTGAGTCATGAGGTGTGAAACCGCTTGAGGTGTATAGAACTCTCCAGCCTTTTTCCCAGAATCACTAGCAAACTGACCAATCAAGTACTCATAAGCATCACCCAAGATATCACCAGCATGACCAGATACATTGAGGTCGTTGAGCTGTTTCATGACTTCAGAGATCGTCTTGTTTTGCTTTTGTGGAGTGTTACCTAGCTTTTTGGCATAGAGGTCGATATCTTCGAAGAGATTTTCAAATTTTTCATTGGCCTGCTCGATATCACGGAAACTTTGGGCTAGGGACTCTAGCTGGAAGGTTCCTTCGTGGATAGACTGAACCAGCTTGGTAAAGGTTAGAGAAGGCTCAATCACATAGCCTAGCTCGTCATTTAAGACCTCGATGAGGTCTTCACGGACATCTGCATCCGCAAAGTTTTCCTCGTAGAGGAGTTGCGCTTGCTGGAAGGACTCAAAGGTCTCGTCCAAGTTATCACAGACGGCTTGGAGGATGTTGTCAGATAGGTACTTGTAGAAAATCAAGCCCAAGAGGTAGGACTTGTATTCATTGGCTTCCATCTGACCACGCAGGATATCTGCCGCATTCCAGAGGGATTGGTAGAGTTCTCTTGATAAATCTGTTTGTGACATAGGGTCTCCTATTCATTTCAACTTTCATTCGTTTGGTGTAGCTTTTTACGGTCTTGGTATCTTATACTCAATGAAAATCAAAGAGCAAACTAGGAAACTAGCTGCAGGCTGTACTTGAGTACGGCAAGGCGACGTTGACGTGGTTTGAATTTGATTTTCGAAGAGTATTATGAATTGAACACGACCTAAAAGCCGGGTAAAAAAGATAAACTGTCTGGTCTTCATCGAAGACTGCGCCAGTTTCCTATTTTTACTGGGCTTTTGACGGTCTTTGTATCTTAGATAAACATTTTTCTGAGTAGGGTTTGTTTGCTTTCTTTGAGCTGGTTGACTTTTTCCTCTTGCTTGGCAATGGCCTTGTCTAGGTCTTGGAAGAAAGAACCGATGGCTTCTTGTTCAGGGAGAGATGGTACTATAATTGCTAATCTTATAAAATCATCTGCTTTAACTGCCATTCTTTCATAAACAGTACCTTCTTGGAATTTCAATGCTTGCTGAATAAAATCTTTTGAAGTTAAAATTCCTTCTATAAATTCAGGAAGAATATTTGAATAATTAACTTCAAAAGTTACATAAATTGGTGAAAATACAGCTTCACCATATTTATTTCTAGCTATAGCACCAAATTTCAAATTTGCTGGATTATAAACAATATCATTGTATCTAGTATATTTATATTTTTTTGACTCTTCTCTAACCAGAAATTCTCTATTATATCTTTCCGTCTTTGGAGTTACTCCATTTTCAGCAGTGAATGAAACTAACGGAATTTGGTCAGATGGAACCATCTGAATATTTCTTTCAGTTAGCACTTCCCCCAACTTCACTTCCTTCCAGTCATCTTCAAATCCTGCGAAGCGAAGTGCTGGTTTGGTTTGTCCTTTGGCTGGGAAGAGGAGCTTGAGGTAGGTTTTCTTCTGCTCTTTAAGTACCTCTAACTTACGCTGTTGAAGGCTAATGAACTGGTCAATATCCTGGAAGAAAGAACCAATGGCAGTTTGCTCTGGGAGAAAGGGGAGGGATATATCTGTCTCTAAAATATTCTTATTGTATAATCTTTTTTTATTGTAGTTCCTTCAATTCCTGACCAAGATACAATCTCATAAAAAGCTTTAAGAAACTTGTTGTTAATTTTACCATGATGATTCAACCAAACAATATTTGAATCTTGGTAGTAAGCTTCATCTCCATCGTACTCAACAACGCGGCCAATACTTCCTGAAGCAGATAACAGTAAATCTCCTCTTTGAGGATAAGCAAATTTTGTTTTATATTCTTCAAATTTTTTTCTCTAGTTATATAAGTATCAGCTTCCCCTCCAAAAGTACCAATTTTGAAAAAAGGAATTTCAAACTCCGCAGAAGTTTCCTCTTTGAAAATCCTCCTACACATTTCAACTGACCCAAGATTTCCCAACTTCTTCTCTTCCCAAGGTTCAATATAGCTCATAAAGCGATAACTTGGTTGTTTTGTCATATTACTCCCTTTCTATTACTCCGTTTTCTTATTTCTACACTTTAGGTTTTCTTTTTTAATTTCTATTCTTCCATTTTGCCTCTTTTGAAACAATAAAAGGTCTGATTTGACAAGATAAAATTAAACATCTAGCAAATAAGAAAAGTCAAATCGGTAGTTTATCTCCCCCTTAGCGGTAAGATATCCTCTGAAATCACGCGCATATAGTCCTCTTTGAGGGCTTTTTTGTATTTGAGTTTTGGTAGTGCCTTGTCTCCGTGGGCTTCCTTATAGGCCAGATAGTCCTGAGAGTCTGTGATGGCTTTTTCACCATTTTGCTTATCTCGTCCAATGCGATAGTTGTCCACTACGAACTGGAGTTCATCCTCTCCTATCTGCCAATAATCTGCCGTTTCACGAATCTTTTTCTGGGTTGTTAGCTCAATCATCTCGTCCAACTTATGGGTTACAGACTGCCCCTGATAGCTCTTAGCATCTGCTTGGACATTCTGCCAGAGTTTGGAGATGAGGCTGGATAACTTGGGATTGGATTTGTTCAAATCTTCGATATAGTTATCTACCAGACTCTTTTCCTTTTTACCAATGAGGTTTTCCCGATTTTCAATCAAAGCTTGGATGAGAGAGAGGATATAGTGATAGTTTATCTCGTCGGTGCGGATGGATTCAAGCTCATACTCGATATCCAGTAGAACTCCTTCATCTTCCTGGTCTTCTTTCTACGTCTGCGGAGTTCTTCGATGACATTTTGATACTGGCCGGCAAAGTTCTCGATATCTTCTAGGCTGAGGCCAATCTCTCTGAGGATGACTTTCTCATCGTAGTCCGAATAGACTTGTATAGAGGATAGGAGCTTGTCAAATTCTTGAAAGGCCTTGGCAAAGCGTTTTAATTCTGCATCTGTCGCTGTATCCAAATCAGGCACCTGCTCTGGACTTGGAGCGATGGCTAGTAGTTGATGAACCTTGTCAAGAAACTTGGCCTTCTCCTCCTGCCATTCTGGGGCTAAGACACTGGTTTCACCCCCATTTGAGTAGAGGCTCAGAGCTTCATCCACTTTTTCTTTAAAGCGGTCAGGCGTTTGGAAGGTGACGATTTGACCGAATTTCTTGCCTTCATCAAAGAGGCGATTGGTTCGTGAAAAGGCCTGAATAATGTGCTGGGGTTTCATGGGCTGGCGATCCATGAACAGGGTCGATAGGCAAGGAGCATCAAAGCCCGTCAACAAGCGGTCCACAACGATAACCAGGTCCAACTGTTCCTCACGAAAGGCAAAGCGTTCTTTCTTACGGGCCAGACGGTCGTTGAGGTCACTATTGTAGGAAGCAATGGTTGCTAGGCTAAAGTGGGTGCCAAACATGGCATTGTAGTCTTCTAAACTCTCCTCCATGTAGGCTTGGTTGACATAGGAGTCTGCTTCATTTTCTGTCACAGAATATGTAATAGCAACCTTAGGAAAGTCTGGCAAGACCTTTTTAACATTTTCCGAAATGCTTAAAGACTTCTCTCCATTTTTGACTTGCTTAATCAGGTTATAATAGGCCTGCGCACGGGCAATGCTTTTGACGGTCAAAATGGCTTCATAGGTTTTTCCCACCCCATTTTGGAAACCGAGTTTGCGTCTTGAGCGATTGAGAATAGCATCTAAAACAGCAAGCATGTGGCCTTCGTCATCATAACGCTCCTCGTCAATCTCATCTTCTGCCCAACCAGGCATGGTCGTCTGATACTCTACATTAAAGCCAAGAACCGCCTTGTCATGGATGGCTTCTTTGACGGTATATTGGTGGAGGCAGTCACCGTACTGCTCTTCGGTCGTCTGAGCAAGGTCTCCTTTTTGTTCACGCTTATTTTCTGTAAAGATAGGAGTCCCTGTAAACCCATACCAGAGAGAATTTGTAAAGAAGTGCTCTAGGTGGCGCTGGCGTTCAGGAGTCACTGCGCGATGGCATTCATCAACGACAAAGGCTAGTTTGAGTTGCTTGATACGATTGTAGACCTTTTGGTGACGCCCTTCATCAAACTGACGAATCATAGCATTGATTTTCTGTATGGTCGTCACAACGACACGACGGTCATCAGAAGCCAGATTTTTAACCAATTCCTGTGTATCATCGGTCTCGTCGATATCGATCATATCATTCTCTGCGTAAGACTGAAAAGAACTGGTCGTCTGCTGGTCGAGGTCTGTCCTATCAATCACAAAGATTGTCTTTTCAATGGATGGAATCTGAAGCAGATTGCGCGAAACCTTATAGGAGGTCAGGGTCTTTCCTGAACCAGTTGTGTGCCAAATATAGCCTGATTGGCGCTGGCGACTGGCTTCACGGATGGCTTCAATAGCATGAACCTGATAGGGGCGCAATAAAATCAAGGCCTTCTTGTCGTCATCGATGACAGAATACTGCATGACCATCTCGTGGGCTCTCGGTATGGACAAGACAGACTCAGCAAAGTCAAAAAGTTGAGGTAGGGGTCTATTTTCACTATCCACCCACTTGGTCAAGAAGCGTTCATTTAGCTTGTTGGCTTTGGCAGCTGCGATGTAGCGAGTGTCTGTGACATTAGAGACAACAAACATCTGAAGACTTGAAAAAATGCCTCTGAACTGTCCTTCTTGGTCGTATTTCTTAATCTGACGGAAGGCATCCATATAAGGATGAGAACGGCTTTTCAGTTCGATTTGAATCATGGGCAGACCATTGATTAACAAAGTCACATCCCCACGGCGCTGGCGAATCCCTTCTCCGCCTGTGATGACTTGGTTTACAACCTCATAGCTGGATTTGCCACCAGCGACATTATTTCTCCACAAGACTTCCAAGCGAATGGTGCCTAGACTGGCATCTTCACGTTGAACCTGTACCTTGGCAATACCATTTCCCCTGCTATCCACTTAGCTGCTTCATAAAAGTTGACGAAATTGAGCTGGTTTTTGATTTGATTTTTCTCTGAATTTGTAAGGGGATGGTCTTGCAAAATGCGGACATTATTAGCTTCCAACTTGGCAAAAAAGTTTCCCCATAGGAGGTCTTCTGTATTTAACTCAGGTCGATACACCCATTGACTTTCGCCCTTTGTCAGCTGGTTAATCAAATCCCGCTCGATAGCCAATTCCTGTTTGGTTTTGGCTTTGCCTGCTACAGGGATAGCAGTCTCGTCTTTAGGAGAGAGTCTCTGGCTGATATGGAAATCCTGCAAGGCTGCTTGATTAAGATGTTGCAATTTTTCAAGAAGAGCTTGCTCCGTCCCTTTTATAGCTTGATAGCCTGCTGTCAATTCTTTATCTGCATCTAGGTAGTGATGCGGGTTCTTCTTTATTTGGATATATCCCTGCACCAAATCTTCTAAACGTCTCAGCTGAATAGCAAGCTGGTTCTGGAGTTCCTGAGAATTGCTTCCAGATGCTTCTTTCTGGTTGATAGCCTCTAGGTATTCTACGATGGCAGTATAACTAGCCTGCAACTCAGGTGCTGAAATGATGAGTTCTTGTTCTAATTCTTTTGATAAAGTGTAATTCATGTCCATACCCCATTTCTACAACGCAAAAAGCCTACCAAAAAGATTGGCAGGTTTTGAAAATGGGTATGAAAACGCGAGTTTATATATATGCAAGCTAGTTATTTGCTTAAATCTGAAAACCATAGGGACTCTTCCTTTTCATTCATCCAAGGCGTTGCGATATCGAAAAAACAGCGCCTTTACTTCCTTCCATTGTATCATAAAAGCCTAATAGTGAAAAGGTTTTCTAGGGTATTCTCTCTAAATCTAGCAAGAATTCCCTGACCTTCAAACTTCTACTAAAACAAGCAAAATCCCCTGCAAATCTACATTGCAGAGGATTTATTTTTATTCTTGTACTTCTTTCTGGGCGGCCTTGCCTTGATCTAGAAGGGCTTGGACGATTTTCTCATCGCGTAGTTTGACAGAATCGTTGATCATTTCTGCGGACTTGACGATGGTTGTTTCTAGTTGGGCACGTTTCTGGCGTCCCAATTCAATTGCTGCGACGATACCTTGGTTTTGAGCGACCAGACTTTCAGCCAGTTTGGTAACCGATTCGACAGCGACTGTCGGGCTTTGAGCAATTCGTTCCATTTGCGGAATCACTTCCTTACTGGTTTCAGCTAGCATCTGAAGTGCAGCATTATTGGCATTGACAATGGCATCTGCCACGACACCTGATTTCATTGATTGTTGCAAAATACCCAGTTGGGCAATAGAAAGCTTCATTGTAGGAATCGTATTGCGACGAAGCATGCCCAATTTTTGGCGCATATCAGATGACACCTTCACAAGATTGCGCATCTGAGGTGTTGTTGCCCAGGCAACATAGAGACGGCTGACATACTCAGTGTGTTGTTGTTCGAGGGTATTGACCACTTCTGCCATGCGGGCCAATTCTTGTGACTTGGCCTGGTATTCTACCGTACTTGTATCGAGTTGGTCAACTTGGGCCTTTAGTTCGGCAGCGCGCTTGCCAGCTTCTGTCTGGCTGGCTTCGATAAAGGAAATCACTCCCACTAGATTTTTCAATGGATTTAGTATTGTCCTCAATCAACATCTCAGCAGAGACGATATTTCGAGCTAGCACATCTTCTTGCTTGACCACTGCGGCAGCCATACCATCGAGCTTTTTGCTCTACTGTTTTTTGAATCAAAGTAAAAATTCTTGTAGCGTATTTCTTTACTCTTGTTAAACAATCGTTGCAAAAAGTTTGGCTTCTCTTCTAACTCAGCAATTTCAGCGTTCTTGTATTTGACGACAAAGCCTTGCAACTCACGGTTGGTGTTCTTGAGTAGGTCATCCACTTGGGGAATCTGCAATTTCTTTTGCTCTGACAAGATACGATTAACTGTATTGTTCACACCTTCGACAGCAGATTGTCCAAAAATCCAAAAAGAGCATTTTGATTTGGTGACAAATTGGTCTACTAACTGGGGCACGTGCGCTTTGATTCCTTCTTGCTGCTCAGGGACTCAGCTTCTCAAGGAAGGTTAAGGTCTTGTCTGAGCCAGTATTTGTCTCGATGATTTGAGTTGTTTTATCCACCTTAGCTACCGTATTGTTGGCAATCTGGTCAATATCAAAATTAAATTCTGTCATGGTTACTCCTTTATTTCTAACCTATTCTTTACGATCTTTTTCTAGGATACGCAGACTGATATCAAAATCACGCATATCTGTTTCATTGAGTTCTCTCAAGACTTGGTCTAGCTCAAGGTCAAATTGTTCGATAGCTGCTTTAGCTTGCTCTAAGCGTTCTTCTGCTCGATTATAGTTTTTAGGATTGACCTTAATCTTTAAATAGCCTTCTAAAATTGTTTGGAATTTCTCCATCTTCAAACTATGAATAGCCGTCAATTCTTCCTTATCACCATCAGCAGAGGTAGCAATCTTGTCTAGAATGGCCTGATGGTCAGTGGCAATATTGGCCAAGGTCTGGGACAATTCTGGAGCTAATTCCTCTGGCTCCGCATTTTCAAGATCTACCTGACTTTCTCTATCCAAACGTTCTAGCTGAACATCAATAGTTGCCCTTACTGTACGAACCTTTTTGTCAATACGGTTGTAGACATCAGCATCGATATAGGACTTGAGACGATCCGCCTCCTGATGAATTTCCCGCAGTTCTATCAAGACTTGATTGGCCAGACTCTTATAGGACTCTGAGCCTTTTTCTACTAAAGTTCCCTCTAGTTGCTGAATATCTTTGTCCGCCTGACGAATCCGAGCTTTTAAAAGCTCAATCCGATCATCGAGAGAACGATCCTGCAAAAGAGGATAACGCCAACGTTTGTAGAGACGGTAACCACCATAACCCAGTAGGACACAAGCCGCAAGCGGAAGAGCATATTGAACCAAGAGTCCCAACAAGAACAAGAAGCCCCAAAAATAGAGACATCCTTTCCAAAAACCATTACCCGATTTCATAAACATTCCTTATTTTCAATTTATAAGTCTATTTTAGCACAAAAGAGCAAAATGAGGGCGTAAATCCCCTAGAAAAGAATTGATTTCTTTGCTGTAGAATGGAGGCTAGTAGCGTGTGTGCTAATTTCAGTGGAGCGGACTCAAGACACAAACACACTCTGAGGAAATATCAAAACAAAGGCTTGAAATATCGGGGCTTATGTGTTAGAATGAAAACATAAAGGGAAAACAATGCTTCTAGCATATGTAACTAAAAAAGCCCCACCGTTCCAGCGATGGGGTTTTTTGCTACCCTCTTAAGGGGTTAAAAGCTACTTGCTACGTTTCTTTATCCATAGCTTGAAAAGCTCAGATAGTACGTTAACAAGTAACGGAGCTAGAAAAAGGGAAAGTAACTCTAGCATATATAACACCTCCCTTCCTTAAAGTGAGGGGGCCAAAATATTATATCATACCAGATTTATATCATCAACATCGTGTAATTTTTGAAATAGATAAACTTAGATACACAACTAACCTTACTAACAAATCTCTAAGAAAACCCAGAAATCAACCTTTTAAGACAAAGCAAAAAGCCCACTGTTGTAGGCTTTCTGTAAGATATATCTTAAAATTAAAGCATTTTGTTGTAGAATTCGACGACAAGTGCTTCGTTGATTTCTGGGTTGATTTCGTCGCGTTCTGGCAAAGCGAGTCAATGAACCTTCCAATTTTTCAGCGTCGAATGATACGAATGCTGGACGTCCAAGAGTAGCTTCTACTGCTTCAAGGATAGCTGGAACTTTCAATGATTTTTCACGAACTGAGATCACTTGACCTGGAGTTACGCGGTATGATGGGATATCAACGCGTTTTCCGTCAACAAGGATGTGACCGTGGTTTACGAATTGACGAGCTTGACGACGAGTAGTCGCAAGACCAAGACGGTAAACAACGTTATCCAAACGACGTTCCAAAAAGAAGCATGAAGTTGAAACCTAGGATTCCGCCTTTGATTTTTTTGTAGCTTGTACGAACAAGTTACGGAATTGTTTTTCACCTACACCGTAAGTGAAACGAAGTTTTTGTTTTTCAGCCAATTGCAAACCGTATTCTGACAATTTAGAACGGTTGTTTGGTCCGTGTTGTCCTGGTACGTAGTTACGACGTGCCAATTCTTTACCTGTACCTGTAAGTGAAAGGCCAAGGCGACGAGCTTGTTTCCAAGATGGTCCTGTATAACGTGACATGTGAATGTCCTCCTGATATAAATAATATTTCGGTGGAAATAGTCACTTAGAAAGCCCTGATTCGTGCAGATGCCCTTCGCCTAAACAGCCAAGGTTACTTATCATAAGACACCTGTTGACGAGCTTCATGCTTTCCTGCTGATATTTCACACAAAATCCATTTTACCATGAATGGCTAGATTTGTAAAGGGGTTTTAAGCTTTATTTTCATTGCCAGAGAGATTGAGAAGGAGGGTAAAGGTGCTTCCTAGACCGTACTGGCTGCTGACTGTAATTTCTCCACCCAATTGATGGGCCAATTCACGCGCAATCGCAAGCCCTAAGCCATGACCACCTGTTTTCATATTACGCGAAGTTTCTACACGATAAAGGCGTTTGAAAAATATTCTCCAAATCCTCTGGGAGCAATGCCCTGCCCTCATCGGTCACACTGATAGACAGCTGGTTCTTCTCCACCTTAGCTACCACTTCCAACTTGGTCCCTGGCACTGAGTATTTAAAAGCGTTATTGACCAGATTCACCAAGATTCGAGAAAGCTTGGCATAATCTCCCTCAATCCGGGCAGACTCTGGGATTACCTGCAAAGTGAACATCTCGCTCCTCCTGCTCAATCAAGAACTGAAATTCACTCATGCACTCAATCAAGAGCTGGTCCAGAAAAAAATACTGTCTTTACTGGTGGTTTCCACCTGATTTTCTAGCCGTGTTTAGGGTCAAAAAAATTTCAATTCCTCAACCAGTTTATTGAGTCTTTCCGTCTGGCGTCCAATGGTTGCCAGATAATGGTCCTGTTCTCCTTCTTTGATAACCCCATCTAAAAATCCCTTCTACCGTCGCTTGGATTGAAGTGATGGGGGTCTTGATATCATGCGAAAGTTGAGCAATCATCAAACCCTTTTTCTCGCTCGCTTTCTTCCAAGGAATCAAAGGTTGCCTGCAAATCATGGGACATTTCATTGAAAAGCTTGCCCTAATTGCTGAAATTCTACAGGTCCTTGAACCTCCAGATTTGATGGAAAAGTCCTTGTCCGCTACCCGCTTGGCATGTTCCTTGAGTTTGCCCAACGACGTAAAGACTGGCGACAGGAGAAAGAGACTAATCCCAGCACCGACAAAGGCTGGCAACGATGAAAGTCATTCCAAGCAGAAAAGTAAATCTCACTTTTTTCGCAATCAGCATTTTCTGGATAGCCCCAAAAAAACCACGATAATCGTTAGAAGTGTTGAAATGATATACCCCACTAAAATATAACTTTTTAATTTCATTAACTACCTCGTGCTTTCTCAATTTTGTAGCCCAAACCCCAGACGGTTTTGATGGTCGGTGTTTCTGCACTAGCATGTTTAGCCAACTCCTGTCGAAGAGCATGAATATGAACATTCAAGGTATTAGTGTCATCCACATAGTCTTCCTGCCAGACCTTTTCATAGAGGTCTGTCTTAGAGAAAACCCGCTCTGGATTGCTGGCTAAAAGCCATAGAAGTTCGAAGGATTTGACTGTCAAATCAAGCGCCACATCTCCGACTTGGACCTCATGACTACCGTGATTCATCCGTAAATCCCCGAGACTGACGACTTCTGTCTCACCTCCACGATGAAGGCGACGCAAGATATTGTGGACACGCAAAACCAGTTCACGAGGGCTAAAGGGCTTGGCAATAAAGTCATCTGCCCCCTAAGCTCAGGCCATAAATCTTATCCTGCTCACTGGTCTTAGCCGTGATAAAGAGAAAAGGCTGATCTGGAGATTGATACTGAACCTCACTAATCAAATCATAACCATCCATCCGAGGCATCATGATATCTGTAATAATCAAATCAATTGGTTTTCGCTGGAAGATTTCTAAAGCCTCTACCCCATCATGGGCCACCAAAACCTGATATCCTGCCTGAACCAGATAGCGTTGATGAATATCTGTGATTTCTACCTCGTCGTCAACGAGTAAAATTGTCTTTCCCATCTGTCTCTCCTTTGAAAAAAACAGTGCTATACCACAATAGTATAACACTATTTTTTTAATCTCTTTACGAACATTCTAAATCGATATCTGGATTTTTTTCAAATCCTAGATAGAAAGTCTGTAACTAGACTAGTCATTTTTCCTCTTTTTTTAGCTTTCAAACCGAGGCCACCTAACAGTCCAGCCAAGGCGAGTCCAAAGAATCCAATAGTAGCCATTGATGTTTGGGCTTCACCAGTATATGGAAGCATGTCTTTTTGATCTTTCATGTGAGCAGCCATCATTGGACTTGACACCTTATTATTAGATGCCATGTTGCCTTCATCAGGCATTTTTGCTTGAGGTTACCATAGGCTGGCTAGCATTCATGGTTTTGTCCTGCTCTTTGTTAGGCATCATCTTATCCTGACTAGCAGCTGGCATTTGGGATTTCATATCATTGAGGGACTTATACCCATGCAAGTTCACTGTCAATTCTTTTGTCGCTACGAGGTTGCTCAAATCGGCCTTGCCATCTTTCGCACCGTACACCTTGATAGTAGCTTTATAGCTTTGAGTACCATTTTGTTTCAAGAGATCTAGAAGCTCTTTGTCAGATTTACCTTGAGTACCTGCCAAATCCACTTCGTAGAAGTAGAGGCCTTTGCCCAATTTTCTCTACTGGTGGGAAGGGCAGGATTTTTTTAGCTGAACCATTGTCTGACCATGGAGCCTTGTCTGAGGCTTTCAAGATAAGGCGAGTCAACATACCATCACCGGCGAAGAATTCGTATGGGAATGACTTGGTTGACACCAGCTGTGAATGGGCCTGGGAAGTTGGCTTTGTCCAAGTATGTAGCTGGAACATCCACTGTGTCTTTGGTGTTGTCAGCTACGCCTTTTTTTGGACTTCAGCTGGGGTAGTTAAGCCGTTCAAGTTGACATCCAAATCCTTAGTCGCTACGAGATTACTCAAATCGGCCTTGCCGTCCTTCGCACCATACACCTTGATAGTTGCCTTGTAGCTGTGAGTTCCATTTTGTTTCAAGAGGTCTAGAAGCTCTTTATCAGATTTACCTTGAGTGCCGGCCAAATCCACTTCATAAAAGTAAAGTCCTTTGCCTAATTTCTCTACTGGTGGAAGAGCTGGATTTTTAGCTGAGCCGTTGTCTGACCATCGGAGCCTTGTCTGAAGCTTTCAAGATAAGGCGAGTCAACATACCGTCACCAGCGAAGAATTCGTATGGAATGACTTGGTTGACACCAGCTGTGAATGGACCAGGGAAGTTGGCTTTGTCCAAGTAAGTAGCTGGGAACATCTACTGTGTCTTTAGTATTGTCGGCTACGCCTTTTTGCACTTCAGCTGGAGTGGTCAAGCCATTCAAGTTTACTGTCAATTCTTTAGTCGCTACAAGGTTGCTCAAATCGGCCTTGCCATCTTTGGCACCGTAAACCTTGATAGTTGCTTTATAGCTTTGAGTGCCGTTTTTGTTTCAAGAGGTCAAGCAGCTCTTTATCAGATTTACCCTTGAGTACCCTGCCAAGTCCACTTCGTAGAAGTAAAGACCTTTGCCCAATTTCTCTACTGGTGGAAGAGCAGGGGATTTTTTTAGCTGAGCCGTTGTCTGACCATGGGGCCTTTGTCAGAAGCTTTCAAGATAAGGCGTGTTAACATACCGTCACCAGCGAAGAGTTCGTATGGAATGACTTGATTGACGCCGGCTGTGAATGGACCTGGGAAGTTGGCTTTATCCAAGTATGTAGCTGGAACATCTACTGTATCTTTAGTATTGTCAGCCACACCTTTTTGCACTTCAGCTGGAGTGGTCAAGCCATTCAAGTTGACATCCAATTCTTTAGTCGCTACAAGGTTGCTCAAATCAGCCTTGCCATCTTTGGCGCCGTATACTTTGATAGTAGCTTTATAGCTTTGAGTGCCGTTTTGTTTCAACAAGTCTAGAAGCTCTTTGTCTGATTTACCTTGAGTACCTGCCAAATCCACTTCGTAGAAGTAGAGACCTTTGCCTAATTTTTCTACTGGTGGGAGAGCAGGATTTTTAGCTGAACCGTTATCTGACCATGGAGCCTTGTCGGATGCTTTCAAGATAAGGCGAGTCAACATACCGTCACCAGCGAAGAGTTCATATGGGATGACTTGGTTGACACCAGCTGTGAATGGGCCAGGGAAGTTGGCTTTGTCCAAGTATGTAGCTGGAACATCAACTGTGTCTTTAGTATTGTCAGCCACACCTTTTTGCACTTCAGCTGGAGTGGTCAAGCCATTCAAGTTTGACATGTCAAATCCTTAGTCGCTACGAGGTTGCTCAAGTCTGCCTTGCCGTCTTTCGCACCGTACACTTTGATAGTTGCTTTATAACTTTGAGTGCCGTTTTTGTTTCAAGAGATCTAGAAGCTCTTTATCAGATTTACCCTTGAGTACCTGCCAAATCTACTTCGTAGAAGTAAAGACCTTTGCCCAATTTTTCTACTGGTGGAAGAGCAGGGTTTTTAGCTGAACCATTGTCTGACCATGGAGCCTTGTCTGAGGCTTTCAAGATCAGACGAGTCAACATACCGTCACCAGCGAAAAATTCGTATGGAATAACTTGGTTGACACCAGCTGTGAACGGACCTGGGAAGTTGGCTTTATCTAGGTAAGTGGCTGGGACGTCCACTGTATCTTTGGTATTGTCGGCTACGCCTTTTTGGACTTCAGCTGGAGTAGTTGCTGGCTGAGCTTCATTTGCTTCACGGTCTTGTCCAGAAACTGTAGGTGCAGGATTTGTCGCAGGTTTAAGCGCATCTTCTGTTTCTTTCTTAGATTCTGGTTTTGCTTGCACTTCTTCTTTTGGTGCTACCACTTGATCTTTATCAGCTACATCTGCTTTTTCTGGAGAGCTTGTAGTATCCAAGCTTGCTTTAGGTGTTGAATCTGCCTGTTCTGAAGGAAGAGCTACATCAACTGCTTTCTTGAGAACCTCTGCTGGTAAGTCGCTCTTTTCACTCACCGAAGCAGCGTCTGGCACTACTTGGGCAGGGGTTGGATTGATCGCATCGGCACGTACAGAGCTTGGTTGGCCAACTAGGACAAAAAAGCCACTGGCTACAACAACTGAGGCAACACCGACACTGAGACGACGAATAGACCAACGAGTATATCTTTGATTTGGATTGAATTTCATAGGATTCTCCTTAGAGTTTTTCTTTATTTGATGACTCTAGTATAATCTCCTAAAATTAAAAAGGATTAAGAAAAAGTTAAAATTTTTCTTAAATCCCTCTTATAAAATACTTATATTAATTTTTTTACGAATTTAATTCTGCCAAATCATCTAGATACTGGTTGTTAATGACCGCCAATATATAGGCATCCGCCTTCAAGAGATCATTAGGGCCAAACTGGACATCCAAGGGTGAATTTTCTTGTTCACGAAATCCTAAAACATTGAGGTTGTATTTACCACGTAGATCCAGCTGACTCAGGCTTTGGTCTGCCCATACACTAGGAATTTCATCTCTACGATAGACACATTTTTATCCAGCTGAAAGACATCGACATTATTATGAAATAGAATGGTCTGCGCTAAGGACTGACCCATTTCATACTCTGGCGAGATCACTGAGTCAGCACCAATTTTTTCTAACACCTTCTTAGCTGTCTGGCTTTTGACCTTAACAATAACCCGTGGTACCCCCAAACTCTTACAATGCATAACTGCAAGCACACTCGACTCTAGATTTTCTCCTGTTGCCACTACAACCGTATCACAGGTATCAATTCCTGCAGTTCTGAGGAGTTCCTCATCTGTAATATCGCCCACAACTCCACGCGCCAAAACTGGCTCAAATTGATTGATTCGCTCGGCGTGGTCGTCAATGGCAATGATATTCATATCTTGCTTGGCTAGGGCTGTCAGGACACTACTCCCGAAAATCCCCAAACCTAAAATTCCAATCGTACGATCTGACATAGTTCTTCCTTTCTTATCCAATACTAATATCTGCTTTCATATACTGAATCAAATCTTTCTTATCAGGCTGGTAATCCGCTAGACTAACCAGCAAGGTTAAGGGTCCAATACGGCCGATAAACATGAGCACCATGACAATGCTGAGAGCTAGCTTGCCCAGTTCTGGCGTCAGATTTGCCGTTACCCCAACTGTCGCAAGGGCTGAAATGGTCTCAAACATGAGGTAGATAAATCGCGGTGTTCCTTCTGCTGTAATTCCCAACAACATCAAGCCCAACAAGAAGGTCATCAAAAAGATAATGAAGACACTAAAGGATTTTTGGACTGTTCGAGTCTCAATGGTTCTCTGCGCAACATTAGCATGAGGTAAGCCCAGCAATTCACTACGCGCAAAAACCAACAAGACAAAGAAAGTCGTAATCTTGAGCCCCCCAGCCGTTCCTCCAGGCGCCCCTCCGAGAAACATCTGTAAGATATAGATAAACAAGGTCACAGGCCGAGCTTGAGTGTAGTCAATAGAAGCAAAACCGGCCGTTCTCATGCTGACGGTTTGGAAAAAGCTAACCAACACTTTCTCTGGGAAACTGAGATTGCCAATCGTGCCTGGATTGTGCCACTCCGTAAAGAGTGTGGATACTGTCCCAAACAGCAAAATCCCTGCAGTCAAGAAGAGAACTAGTTTAGTATGAAAACGCAGACGGCGTTTTTTCTTCTTGTCAAACTGGGTTGCCAAGTCAAACCAAACCATAAATCCAAGACCACCTGTGATAATCAAGCCAGCAATGACCAGATTGATCAAGGGATCCGTCTGAAAAGCCACTAAACTGCTACTGCCGAAATTATCAAAACCAGCATTACAAAAGGCTGAAATGGCTAAAAAGATAGAGGTGAAAATGCCTCGTCCCCAGCCGAACTCAGGAATAAAACGGAAACTAAGAAGAAAAGCACCCAAGCCCTCCACTAGAAAAGTCGTCAAAAAGATGGAGCGCATAAAGGTCTTCAGCGACCGAGTCTCCCCGTAACTAAAACTCTCCTGAATGGTTTCACGACTGCGAAGACTGAGCTTTTGCTTCCCCTGAATATAAAAGACCCCGATAAAGGTCATGAGCCCTAGACCACCAATCTGTATTAAAAGCATACAAATCAACTGCCCCCAGACATTATAGGTAGTAGCCACTGGTTGCGTAAAAAAAGGCCCGAGTTACACAGACCATGGACACCGTCGTAAAGAGATGGTCAAAAATAAGTAGCCTGCGAACCACTCGCCTGAACAAAAAGGCAAACTCAAAAGGAGAGAACCTATAAAAAAATAACTCCAGCGAAACTTAAAAAGATACGACGAGCTGGCGAAAGTCCACCAAAGGCTCTCTCAAGTTTTTTTCACAAATAATTTGAATAACATACATCCATTGTACCATAAAAAGTAGGAGAGTAGCTAGATCTGAAAGGCTATCTCAAGGCAGAGTTCCAAGGCCTTTTCGAAAGCTTCTGAACCCCAGTCACGACTATCGTACTGGTCCAAGTCTGCTAGAGAATCAGCTGTAAACAACAATTCTCCCCAGAGAACCCCACGCAGTTGGGCTACTGCCGCAAGCGCAGAACACTCCATCTCCACAACAGCACAGCCTTCTTCCTTGCGATAAGCCACCTTTTCAGCCGTTTCTCGGTAAAAACCATCTGTCGTCCAGGTCATGACTTCTTCATAGGGAATCCCTCTGGCCTCCAAAACTCGCTCAATAGCAGCAATAGCCTCTGGCTGAATTTCCATATAACGAGAAGGTGCCACATAGTGATAACTAGCTCCTTCATCTCGCAGAGCACGAACAGGGACTAGAAAAGGCATTTTTCTTCTATATCAGCCAGCACACCACAGGTACCTGTAGAGATAATCTGCTCCACACCATAGCCAATCAACCAATCCATAAACTGAGCTGCTGGAGCTGAGCCGACAGGTGCCTGAACCAGACAAATCTCCTCGTCCTTTGTAGTTCACGACATAGATTGGATAGGTCTTGGTGGCTGAAACGAATTCGCCGACACAATCCGCCCCTACTTCCCTCGCATAGCGGTCTATATCCTCACCTAAAAATGCATAGATGCACTTCTTGGGCAAGTGCAAATTCAGCCCTCTCATGATTGGGCATGATGACTGCCTGAGGATTGTCATCAAACTCTAAAATAGGAATCGCATGTTTTCTGAATCATAGACTACCTCCTCTAATTTTTGTACTATTGTATCAAAAAGCTGACAAAGTGTCAAGGAGGAATCTGAGGAACCGAGGAGAAAAAAACAATACAATCAGCTCCACCAAGTCAAAGACAACTTGCTTGACAAAAAGCTTGACTTCATGGTTTAATATACCCCATAAGGGTATGTTGGAGGTGCCTATGTTTCACTTATTTACAAAAAAATTGACAGTATTTCTACCAGCGAGTTAGAAGCTAAACTCAAGGAACCAATTCAGCTACTGGATGTTCGGACGCCAATGGAATTTCGTAGAGGTCATATCAAAAATGCCAAAAATGTTCCTCTAACCGAAATTGGTTCCTATACACCAACAACAAAAGAAACACTCTATGTCATTTGTCATTCTGGTATGCGAAGCAAACTAGCTGCGAAAAAGCTTAAGAAAAAAGGCTATGATGTCATCAATGTCCGAGGCGGTATGAGCGCTTGGACAGGAAAAATCATCTAGATGTATAAAGGAGAAAGTCAATGAAAATTATCATTGTCGGAGGAGTTGCAGGTGGTATGTCAGCAGCAACCCGTCTCAGACGTCTCATGGAAGACGCTGAAATCACTATTTTTGAGAAAGGTCCCTTTGTTTCCTTTGCAAACTGCGGACTTCCTTACTATGTTTCAGGAGAAATTGCAAACCGTGATAGTTTATTGGTCCAAACTCCTGAAAGTCTCAAGGCACGCTTTAATCTGGATGTGCGACCATTTCACGAGGTCATCAGTATTTCCCCAGCAGAGCACACTGTGATTGTGCGACACGATGGACAGGAATTCACAGAAAGCTACGACAAGTTGATCCTCTCCCCAGGAGCTAAACCATTTGTTCCTACCATTGAAGGTTTGGCAGAAGCTAAGAATGCCTACACGCTCCGCAATGTTCCCGATCTCGATGAAATTATGGCAGCCTTGGACAATCATCCAAAAGAAGCTGTCGTTATCGGTGCAGGCTTTATCGGGCTTGAAATGGTTGAAAATCTGGCAAAACGTGGCTTGCAAGTTACTATTGTTGAGAAAGCACCCCATGTCTTGCCATCATTAGATCAAGAAATGGCAGCCTTTGTCCAAGCAGAATTGGTCAAAAATAGCGTTCGCGTCATCACTTCTCAGTCTGCGACTCGATTTGAAGACCAAGGAAATAGTCATCGTTCTCGAAAATGGTCAAAAGATTGCTTCTGACCTCACCATCCTTTCTGTCGGTGTTGAACCTGAAAATGGATTAGCCAAAAGCTGCGGGGGATTGAACTGGGACTTCGTGGTGGGAATCCTGGTCAATGAACATTATGAAACTAGTCAAAAAGATATTTTTGCAGTTGGGGATGCCATCGTCGTCAAGCAAGAGATTACAGGCCAAGACGCTCTCATCTCTCTCGCTTCTCCTGCCAATCGTCAAGGACGACAAGTAGCGGACGTCATCGCAGGACTAGGACGTACAAACAAGGGCAGTATCGGCACTGCTATTGTTCGTGCCTTTGATATGACAGCTGCTTCGACTGGACTAAGCGAGCGTATCCTTAGCATGAATCAACTTCCTTACAAGGCCCTTCATGTCAGCGGGAAAGACCATGCTGGTTATTATCCAGGCGCTACTGATATGACCTTGAAGCTCCTCTTTGACCCAAATACTGGAAAAATCTATGGTGCCCAAGGAGTTGGGAAGAAAGGTGTTGACAAGCGAATTGATATCCTAGCAACTGCTATCAAGGGAAATCTCACCGTCTTTGACTTACCAGAGTTAGAGTTTACCTATGCGCCACCATTTGGCTCTGCCAAAGATCCCGTCAATATGCTGGGCTACACAGCCTTGAACCTTATCGAAGGTCTCAGCGACAACGTTCAATGGTACCAGCTCGAAGGCGAACTAGCTAAAGGAAAGAAATTCCTAGACGTGCGGACCAGTGGCGAATTCCAAAGTGGTCGACTCAAAGTCGACACCATCCACATCCCCCTAAACGAACTACGGGAACGCTTGGATGAACTAGACAAGAACCAAGCCTACATCGTTAGCTGCCACAGTGGTTTGCGCAGCTATATCGCAGAGCGTATCCTCAAACAAGCAGGATTTACCGTCCAAAACCTTGACGGCGCTTATTCACTATACAAAATGGCTAAACCAGAAGGAGTAGAATATGGAAACTAATATCAGCATGGCTGACTTTTATGAAAAATATCAAAATGAAAATCTAGAGCTTATCGATGTCCGTGAAGTACATGAATTCCAAGCAGGGCATGCACCAGGTGCCAAAAATCTTCCGTTAAGTACCTTGGAGCAAGGCTATAAAGAACTCAAACCTGACCATGAATACCATGTCATCTGTCAAGGAGGAGTACGTTCTGCCTCTGCCTGCCAATTTCTCAGCGCCCAAGGCCTCACCGTTACCAATGTAGAAGGTGGTATGAATGCTTGGCCTGGTCAAGTAGAATAAATAATCTTCTACAAGAATCTATTACCCCATACAAAAAGCAACAGATATGCCGTTGCTTTTTGTATGAGTAAGAATGCTCTAGATAAAATCAAGTCAAACTCCTCATAAACTATAACTGAGCATATAAATTGACTTCTATATTTTTAGTGATACAATACATAGAATGCCATTTGTTAAGTACGTTCAGTATAAAATTAAAAACTTTGGCATTAAGGAAGGAATTCACTATGAAATCAAAAACTATTGCACTTTCTGTTGCAACATTAGCCAGTGTTAGTTTATTAGTAGCTTGTGCCCCTGCAGCTCAACAACAAAATCAACAACCTGCTCAACAAACACAGCAATCTAACCAAAATCAACAGTCTGACCAACAAAATCAGCAATCTAACCAACAAAACACTAACAATAGCAATAACAATAACAACCAAGCTGCTCCAGCTCAAAATGCTCCAGTAGCTCAACCTGAAAACATCGATGGAACCTATCAAGGACAAGATGACCATGATCAAATTACTTTGACTGTTACTGGTAAAACAGGAACATGGACAAAATTAGAATCTGACGGTGACCAAAAAATTAAACAAGTTACTTTTGATCCAGCAAACCAACGTATGATCATTGGTGATGATGTACAAATCTACACTGTTAACGGAAATCAAATTACAGTAGATGATACTGACTTTGATCCTTCTGATCGAATTATTTTTATCAAAATAATCATAAAAAAAGAGGCCTAAAAAAATAGAGCCTCTTTTTTTCTCAACGTTAAAACTTACATTAAACTATCCTACTGATGGCATTTTTGTCTTTATGATAAAGTAAACAATTACTTCACTTCCTTTTAATCAAGTATCGGATAGCCTTTTCTAGGCGTGCCTTTTGAGCTTCAGGATCATCTAGTGGCTGATTGATACATTCAGTAAGGTTTTCCGTAATTATCATCTCAATCACACGCTCCACACTAGATTTCACAGCTGTCAATTGCGTCACAATATCAGCACAGTCACGATCCTCTTCAATCATCTTTTGAATCCCACGCAACTGGCCCTCTGAACGTTTCAAACGAGTGATATACTTTGAGTTTGTCATTTCTTTTTCCTTGCTCGATTTTTCTTCATTATATCTCTAATCATCTTCTTTGTCAAAATTCTCGCCCATCCAACTCACGCAGCTCTGTTATCAAAGACTTTTCAAAAGGTAAACTAGCCATACTGATAATTTACTAGAGTTTTCTAGTTTTACCTTGCTAAACGGATACGAGTCACAATTCCGTCTGGATCTGTGATTTCCAGCTGGCTGGATGTCAGCCACTTGATTGGTGCATCAACTTCTTGCGCTCCTTGTGCAATCGTTAACAGTTCTTCTTTATGTGCGATTTCAATGACATAAAAGGCTAAGCCTGGCAAGCCTTGCTTACGCGGAGCCAGATTTTTTCCTCCCCATTCGTTGACTGCCAAATGATGATGGTAATCTCCAGCCGCAATCCAACTAGCGCTAGGCACACTGAATTTATCCTCTAGTCCTAACACTTTTTGATAAAACTGGCTGGACTTTCGACTATTCTTGACAGAAAGATGAATATGGCCCATTCTCGTACCTTCTGCTAGGACAAAGGGCTCTACTCTTTCCCCCAACTCATAGATGTCCTGCGCCGCAAGAGCCTCCGTCACCCCAATAATGCGTCCATCTTCTCGAATATCCCATGTGGAAACTGGCTTATCTCGATAGAGCTTGATGCCATTTCCCTCCAAATCTTCCAAGTAAAGAGCCTCACTGTAACCGTGATCTGCACCGCCAACAAGAGGAATCTGTAAATCTGTCAGGTGTTTCAAGACATCAGCCAAAGCCTTTCGTGTCGGCAAGAGAATGGCCAGATGGTAAAGGCCATAATGTTCCCTTACTTCTCCACTCTCTTGAGCTTTGAATCAGCTGTACCAAGGCTTTTTCCACCCAGTCCCTAGAATGGACTCTGTCTCAGTTTGAGATAGGATTTCTAAACCAAGCACTTGCTGATAAAAGGCTGTTTGACTTGCCAAATCCTTTACATTTAAAACTGCCTCTGCCAAATAAATGTGGCTCTTGTATTCATAGGTCATAAATAGTCCTCTTTTCTGTTGTAATAATTTTTGTTACAACTATTATATCATTCCCATCAAGAAAGTCAAGTTAGACAACTCAAGAGATGCTGTGTAATAACGCTATTTTAGGATAATATAAAGTGAATCTTTCCATAATAAAACGCATATTATCAAAGTTTTCAGCACCTGATAATATGCATTTTCCTAATTTTAAAGACTTTTTTCCCAGCTTTTTTATTTCACAACAAGCTCATAACGTGTCTTACTGGTGAAAGTTTCACCTGCTTTAAGAATGACTTGGGCTTTGAGGTCACTGTGAATGGCATCTGGTAAAGCTTGCGCTTCAAGGGCAATCCCATTGTGCTGTACCATTGGCTGACCTCCTATGATGACACTTTCATCCACAAAGTTTGCTGTGTAGACAACAAAACAAGGAGCCTCTGTCTTGAAGAGCAGGAAGCGACCTGAATTTTGGTCATAAAGGAAACCAGCATTATCATGACCCACAGGAAGAGCAAATGGATGATCCAAACCAGATACCAGCTGGATTTGCTCATGTTCCTCTGCAAAGACATCCTTCAACAAAGCACCATTGTAGATGTATTTTACTACGTCACGATTGGCATCTGGAGTTTTGTCCGGAACACCGTCGGGAGCGATTGGATAAATGCCCTCAGTATTTAGCTGGAAGACATGACGGTCAATTGTCTGCGTGAAATCACCAGACAAGTTGAAATAGCTGTGGTTGGTTGGGTTGACCAGCGTATCCTGATCAGTTGTTACTTTATAGCTAACCTCGTAAGCTCCATTTTCTTCTAAGTAATAACTGATCCAAATCTTAAGATTTCCAGGGAACCCTCCTGTTCCATCTGTACGCTCTGTGTAGAGAGTCAAACCATGGTCGCTCACTTCAACTAGTTCAAACAAACTCGAATCCCAACCTGTTGAACCACTATGATTACAGTTGCTAGCATTGTTGACTTCAAGGTCATAAGTCTTGCCATTAAGCTCAAAGGTCGCACCTGCAATACGGCCCGCCACAGGACCTACGCTAGCTCCATGCTTAGACTATTGCCTACATAGCTATCAAAGTCATCAAATCCCAAGATTACATTGGCAAAATTTCCATCTTTATCAGGCGTGACATAGCGCAAGATGGTCGCACCATAAGTCATAACCTCAAGCTGGTAGCCACCGTCCGTCTCAAATTGATAGACCAAGACATCTTGTCCCTCAACATTTCCAAATACACGCTCTGTGTATGCTTTCATTCTCTTCTCCTTTTACTATTTCTCTCAATCAAACAAACCATAGAAAGCGAATTGACAATCTATGGTTTACTTGTATGATTTACAAACCCCTTTATCAAGAATCTATAAACGCAGTATTACTTTTGATATTCGTGGATGATAACACCTTGTACCACACGGTTTACGGTACCTGTAGGAGACGGTGTATCTGGTTTATTTTCTACCTTGAGTGAAGTCAATAGGGCAAAGAGTTGGGCATAAACGATGTAAGGGAAGACACGGTAAATATCATTCAAGACACCGCCACAACCAAGTGCCACTTCTTTGACATTTTCAAGACCAAAGGCTTGATCACTCAAAAGCACAACACGGCGAGCAATCTGATCACCAGCAACTTCACGAACCAAGTCCAAGTCGTACTTACGAGTGTAGTCTGTCGTTGTACCAAAGACCAAAACAACTGTATCTTCGTTGATAAGAGATTTTGGACCGTGACGGAAGCCAACTGGACTTTCATACATGGTCGCCACTTGGCCAGCTGTCAATTCCAAAATCTTGAGCTGAGCTTCATGAGCAAGACCAAAGAAAGGGCCAGCGCCTAGATAGATGACACGGTTAAAGTCGAGGTCAACAAGCTCTTTGACATCTTCTGCATCGTCTAGAATTTTACGGGCAAGACTAGATACAACTTCAAAACGTTCAGCTTTAACAGCAAATTCTGTAGGATCAAAGACCAAGAGAGCTGTTAACATCATAGACGTAAAGCTAGAGGTCATGGCAAAGCCAGCATCATTAGAAGCAGCTGGTTGCAAAAGCAAAAGATTGCGGTCATCTCCATGAGCTTGAAGAGCCAATTTACCATCTGCTGCACAAGTAATAGTCACTTGATAAAGCTCATCCACCAAGACCTTGGCCAAATCAACAGTCGCCACACTTTCAGGTGAATTCCCACTACGAGCAAAAGATACAAGGACAGTCGCCACATCTTTTTTCAAATAAGTTTCTGGATTGGCAACGATATCTGTTGTCGCAATGGCATTGAAATTCCATTTGCGTTCGTCATAGGCTTCCTTAAAGTAAGGTACCAAGGTATCTCCTACATAAGCAGAAGTCCCAGCACCTGTCAAGATTACCTTGATATAGTCATGTTTATCAGCAATCCCTTGTAGGAAGGCTGCAATTTCTTCACGTTTGCTTGATAAGATTCAAAAGCTTCTTTCCATACATCAGGCTGTTGGTAGATTTCACGTGTAGTGATTTCTGCACCCAATTCGAGCAAGTCTTCTTTTGTATAATGTAACATTGAATTCCTCTTTTTCTATTAAATATGGGAATGGGAGTAAGCCCCATTCCCATGTATATTCTATATAAAATGCTCTAACGATTTTCACGTTGTCACATCGTATACTCAATGAAAATCAAAGAGCAAACTAGGAAACTAGCCGCAGGCTGTACCTAAGTACGGCAAGGCGACGTTGACGTAGTTTGAATTTGATTTTCGAAGAGTATTATTCATCTTCGTCATCATCGAAGCCAGCTAACAGGTCATTAACTTTCACAATGCTTTCTGCAGCACGGCTCTTATAGTCCGCATCTGCGCCTGTAAGGCTCGCATTGATAAATTCAATCACCATTGGAAGATTCATCCCTGCGTAAAGGTCAATATCACGACCTTCCATAATCAAACGGCTTACCACGTTACATGGTGTTCCACCGAGAAGATCCGCAAAGACTAAGAAATCATCCAATCCTTCAATAGCAGCTTCAAATTTTGCAGTAAAGTCTTCTGGACCATCTTCTGGAAGAAGAGCCACTGCATGAATATTGTCTTGTGGACCCATGATCATTTCAGTGCTACCTTTAAGTTCTTCACAGAATCGACCATGACTCACCAAAATTAATGATTTCGTCATAAATTATGCACCCATTCCAAGCAAGAATTTACCGATGAATGAAAGACCTACTGCAAGAGCAATGATGATACCAATTGCTTTGTAGAGTTCATACCTTTCTTACCAAGCAACCAGAAGATAAATGCAGTAAAGATTGCTGGAAGCAAGCGTGGGAAGATTGAGTTCAAGATGTCTTGGAAGTCAATCATCTTTTCACCGATTGGCAATTTATAAGAAACTTCAAAGTTGATCATTGTTGCTACAAGAGCACCCATCATGAAGACACCAAGTACAGATGCAGCGTCAATCAAAGCTGTCAAAGTACTTTGCATATTGTTGATAAGGTTAACCCCTTCTTTGTAGGCAAATTCTAACTGTTTCCAACGGAAAATGTCATACACTACTGCAACTGCGATCCAAAGGAAGATACCCCATGGTTGGCCAGCGATAGCCATAGTTGCTGCGATAGATCCCATGATAGCAGGTACAAGTGAACCAAAGATAGTATCTCCAAGAGGAGCGAATGGTCCCATCAAACCTGTCTTGATACCGTTAACGGCATCTTTTGAACCTACACCATCTTTTTCTTCCATGGCAAGGTCAAAACCAGCGATGATTGTGTGGAAGAATGGTGAAGTATTGAAGAATTGAGTATGAACTTTCATCATTTCTTTCAATTCAGGAGTTCCATCCCCATACATTTTACGCAATTGAGGCAAGATCATGTAAAGGTAACCAGAAGCTTGCATACGTTCGTAGTTCCAACCTAATTGGAAAGTAAACAAGCTACGTTTGTTGATTTGATTAAAATCTTCTTTTGTAAGTTTGTAATTAGAATTCGTCATCTTCGATTTCCCCACTTTCTGATGGTGTAGAAGGTGCTGCTACAGCTACTTTTTGGCTATTTTTGAAGTGAAGCACTGCAAGGAAGATACCCACGATAGAGATACCAATCATAGACAAACCTTTAAAGTTGTTGACAAAAGCAATTTTTTCAGCCACATCTTTAGGTAGAGTTCCTACGATACCAGCAACAGCGCCACCAAGACCTGTTACATATGAGTAAAGAACAGTCAACATAGCTGTTAAACCGAATCCCATAGCAAGGTAGTGAAGGTTACGTTTAACTGGAAGGTAACGAAGCAAGATTGCAAATCCAAGACCTGGAAGCATACGTCCTGCAAGTGTCAAACCATCTGCAACCCATTGGTATTGTTTAACCAAGTCTACTACTGTTTGTACAAATGCACCACCAAAGGCAAGGGCAAAGAAGACTGGAAGGGCACGAGAAAGAGCCCAAGGAAGAGCGCCAAGAAGGTAGTTGCGTTCGATCGCTTTATAGTCAAAGCGTTCGATTGCAGCATCAATACGGTGTGCGAAGAAAGTAGTTGTCATACGTCCAAGAACGTCGAAGTATGTCAAAAGTGCTGCTACTGGTACAGCGATTGTTGTAATCGCAAGGTCTGTAGCGATTCCTTGTGAAACTGAGAATGCTGTTGCAAGAACCGCACCAGAAGTTGCGTCGATACGAGAAGCACCACCGAAGGTACCAACCCCAAGAACGAACAACTGCAAGCTACCACCGATAAACAAACCAGTTGTCACATCTCCCATGATTAAACCAGTAATGAAACCAGCAAATACAGGGGAACCTGCAGATGAAACGATCGTCAACTCATCACAGATTTGATAAGCTGAGTACAAAGTGAGAAGTAAAATTTGCCACCATTGTATCATAACAATGACCTCCTAAAAATTTTTTCCTATTTTAATAAGCTCAAAAAGTCTGAAACTGGATCATTTGGAACCATTTGAGCAGTAAGTTTAACACCTTTTTCTGCCAGTTTGTGGAAGTCTTCCACATCCTTGTCCACTACGTTGATAGAACGTGTGATGGCGCGAGTTTCTGGTGTTTGAGACATATTCCCAACATTAAGGGTTTCAAGTGGTACACCTGCTTCTACCAAACCAAGGAAACGGTCTGGTTTACGAGCAACGATAAAGAGACGTTGGCTATCGTATTTACCAGCAAGAATATTGGCTGCCGCTTTCTCAATTGGCAAAATACTCAATTTCACACCTGGTGGTGTCGCTAGTTTCAAACCACTCTTTCAACATCGTTGTTGACAACTTCGTCATCCACAACCATAATACGTGAAACATTTAGTTTTCCAGCCCAAAGATTGGCTACTTGTCCGTGGATCAAACGTCCATCGATACGGCATCCTACAATTGTCATAAGTTTTCCCCCTTTATGTGTTTTAGTGTAGGTTTACGAGTTAAATGAATCTCTTCTTTATATTCACCCTCTGTTTCAAAGATAATGATACGATTAGCACCTTCCTTGAGATAACAATGAGGGATATAAAGTGAGAGTGTTGGGCCGACGTTCCAAAAACGCCCTAGGTGACGCCCATTGACAAAGGCAACTCCCTTACCAAACTCAGATAAGTCTAGGTAAGTATCTTTTGGCTCTTGTACTGTAAAGTCATAAGCGTAAAAGGCTGGTTGTCCTTCTGTCCATCCTTTTGAAAAATCAATTTTCTCAGGATTATCCAGTGGTAGTGGATATTGTTTCCAATTAAGTAAGAAGTGTAAATCCTTGCAGACACCTGTTCGGATTCCTTTACGTTGTGTATCAGCTAAGAACTTATGTCCATAGTTAACACGGCCCATATTTTCAATCAAGATGTCAAGTTGTGAAGCACCTTTTCGATTACCTTGACAATAGATATCTTCTCCAATCTCTGTCTGGTATTGAGTGGCAATTCGTTGACCATCTACAAAGAGTTGAGCACGGTCACGTCCATCGATGATGCGAAGGCGTTCTTCTTCTGCATCCCAACTTGCCTCAGTACGATAAAGAAGATAGCCATAACATTGACCTAATTCCTCCATCGCTTTTGGATAGAGACTTTCTATTGGACTAGAAAGACTATCTAAGGTTTCAAATAAGGAAACTTTTTCAGCAAGTGGAATAGCGTCCACTTTCATGCTTTCCTTATAGAGTGGTTCCAACTGCGGATACTCTGGGAAATGTGTTGCCATCATCTTCTTGACTGCCAAATATTTGGCAGTTGGATTCCCTTCTTCATCCAGAAGGGCATCGTAATCATAAGATGTAACTTGTGGCAGGTCCAAAGTCCCTCGAGCCGAGCAACCATTCATGAAGCCAAAGTTTGTACCACCGTGGAACATGTAAAGGTTGATAGAGCCTTGCTCCAATACCTCTCGAACAGCTTCTGCCAATTCTGTAGGATCCCGTGTGATAATCGGCTCTTTCCAACGATTGAACCAGCCATCCCAGAATTCCATACACATGAGTGGCCATTTCTTACCATGCTCATCAAAGAATTCCTGCATCTGTGAAAAGTTGTAAGGAGCCTTAGAACCAAAGTTTCCTGTTACAAAAAGGTCATCTTCGATTAAGGTTCCAGCTTTCAAAGTAGCTCGCCATGGGCCATCTGAAGTAAAGAGCGGACAATCAATCCCTCGTTCTTCCATCAATTTTCGAATCGCTCTTAGGTAAGATTTGTCCTCTCCATAAGAACCGTATTCGTTCTCGACTTGCATCATGAGAATATTTCCGCCATTGTCCAACAAACGAGGCACCAGTCTTGGCAATAATTGATCATAGTAGCGACCAACTGCCTCGATATATGCTGGGTCGGATGAGCGAATTCGCATGTTCTTGGTCAAGAGCCAAGCTGGTAAACCACCGAATTCCCATTCCGCACAGATAAAGGGAGACGGACGCACAATTGCGTAGAGACCCAAATCCTGCGCTATTTGGAGAAATTTCTCTAAATCCAGATCACCTTCAAAATTAAACTCCCTTTCAACAGGTTCGTGTAAATTCCATGCAACATAAGTCTCGACTGTATTAAAGCCAAGCGCTTTTAAGTTATAGAGCGAATGATACCAATCCTCTGCTGGAATTCTAAAATAATGAATGGCACCGGACAAAATCTTGAACGGTTTCCCATCTAAATAGAAATCGTCCTCAATTTTAAACCTTGTCATTTTTACACCTCTGACTAACTAAGTTTGCGCTTTCATTTGTTATAATATTAAATATAATCAAATCTTCTGCATTTGTCAATAGGTTTTGGAAAAATTCTTTAAAAATTTTTTTCCATTTTTTTACTTATCTTTTACCAAAATTATCAAAAAAATCGCATGAAAGTGCCTATTTTTTTGAAGTACAGAGAATCATACAATTATAAAATGGATTTTTTTACATGTATTATAATGTTTCTAATCTATTATTTTAATTTTTTTACCTAAATACTACTATTTTCTTTACATTTATGGTAGAATCAAGGATGGAAAAATAGAATTGAGGTGAAATTATGGCTATTCCAAAATACCAATATATTAAAGATGAATTAAAAAATAAAATTATCTCTGGTCAATTTGAAAGTGGTGATAAATTTTACACAGAAGCAGAATTGATCGCAATGTACGACGTAAGTTCTATCACAGTTGTTCGTGCTTTAAACGATCTTGCTAAAGATGGTTACATCGTTCGCCAACAAGGAAAGGGTACATTCGTTTCACGCGCACGTAAACACAAACTCGTAGAATTTTCAGACGTCGAAGTTTTCGAAACGAAAGATGATAAGGTGACCGTTCTTTCTATCGAGCGTGGAAATAAACTTGAATATTTAGATAAACTTGGACTACGTGGTGATCAGTTCTACTACAAAATTGAACGTGTACGCGAAACAAATGGTGTTGTTTACATCTATCACACATCTTATGTTCCAGAACAATATATCAATGCCAATTATCCAAATCTTGAATATTATAGCTCTATCTATAAACGTTTCAAATTGGATTACCACATTCATATGAATGATGAGTATTTTGAGGAAATCAATGCAATTACATTCCCAACACCAGAGCATGCTGCTTCTATACTAGGAATTGATACACAATTCCCAACAGTACTTCAAACAAAAACTACTAAGCTTGAAGCAACTGGACAAGTTCTTGCCTATAGCGAAACGTATAAGAGAGCAGATTACTACAAAATCAAATTCATTTCATGTAACCGTGGTCACTAAGAAAAAAAGCTTGAGCCTTGCTCAGGCTTTTTCTATATATATTATAGCACAAAAAAAGCGACTATGAAAACACTATTAAATATATTTATTTGTAGCACTTTTTACTAAAAAAACAAGTTAAAAAAAGCACTGATTTTTTTCCTTAATTTTACCTTCTTATATAAGTTGTTATTTCCAAAAATCTTATGATTTACTCCATTTGTTATAGTTATTATATAAATTTACTTGACTTTTTACTATATAGATAATAAAATTAAATTGGTTTTATGTAAACGTTATCAAATAGTTGTATCAAGGAGGTTTTATCATGAAACTAGACAAGAAACAGCGTTTCTCGATTCGCAAGTATGCAGTCGGAACAGCTTCTGTACTGATAGGATTTACCTTCAGTGCGCAAGTCGTATCTGCAGATGGACTCACACCAACACCAAAAGCTACTGAAACTTTGCAAGCTGTGCCGGATAGCCCACAAGCATCAGAAGCATCAATTCAAGATAAAGAAGAAAAACTTGTAAAACAAGCTGATAAAACTATAAAAGAGGAAGTTAAAACTGAAAAAGATACTGTTAACACAGTTGTTCCAAAAACAGACAATGTGGTAACACCAGTAGTAACAGAACATGCCAGCCCAGCCCCTACTACGGAAGCAGAAAACACAACTCAAGTGGAAAAAAGCGGAGAGAGTGCCAATACTGAGAAGAAAAACGAGCCTGCTATTCCTGCTGTACTCGCTCCGACTACTGAACGTGCCACTCAAGTAAATGAAAAACTAGCGAAAAAGAAAATTGTTTCTATTGATGCTGGACGTAAATATTTCTCACCAGAGCAGCTCAAGGAAATCATCGATAAAGCGAAACATTATGGCTACACTGATTTACACCTATTAGTTGGAAATGATGGGCTCCGCTTCATGTTGGACGATATGAGCATCACAGCTAACGGCAAGACCTATGCGAGTGACGATGTCAAACGTGCCATTGAAAAAAAGGTACAAATGATTATTACAACGATCCAAACGGCAATCACTTAACAGAAAGTCAAATGACAGATCTAATTAACTATGCCAAAGATAAAGGCATCGGTCTCATTCCGACAGTAAATAGTCCTGGTCACATGGATGCTATCCTCAATACCATGAAAGAATTGGGAATCCAAAAACCTAACTTTAGCTATTTTTGGTAAGGAATCAGCCCGTACTGTAGATCTTGACAACGAACAAGCAGTCGCTTTTACAAAAGCCCTTATCAATAAATATGCTGCTTATTTCGCGAAAAAGACTGAAATCTTCAACATCGGACTTGATGAATATGCCAATGACGCAACAAACGCTAAAGGTTGGAGCGTTCTTCAAGCTGATAAATACTATCCAAACGAAGGCTACCCTGTCAAAGGATATGAAAAATTTATTGCCTACGCCAATGACCTAGCTCGTATTGTAAAATCGCACGGTCTAAAACCAATGGCCTTCAATGATGGTATTTACTACAATAGTGATACTAGCTTCGGAACTTTCGACAAAGATATCATCGTTTCAATGTGGACTGGTGGCTGGGGAGGTTACGACGTCGCTTCTTCTAAACTTCTAGTAGAAAAAGGTCACCAAATCCTAAACACTAACGATGCTTGGTATTATGTTCTTGGGCGGAATGCAGATGGCCAAGGTTGGTACAACCTTGATCAAGGATTAAACGGTATCAAGAACACTCCAATCACTTCGGTACCAAAATCCGACGGAGCAACTATTCCATTCATCGGTGGTATGGTAGCTGCTTGGGCTGACACCCCATCTGCACGTTATTCACCATCACGCCTCTTCAAACTCATGCGTCAATTCGCAAATTCTAATGCTGAATACTTCGCAGCTGATTATGAGTCTGCAGAACAAGTACTTAACGAGGTACCAAAAGACCTTAACCGTTATACTACAGAAAGTGTCGCAGCAGTTAACGAAGCGGCAAAAGCCATCCGTTCACTTGATAGCAACCTCAGTCGTGCCCAACAAGACACGATTGACCAAGCTATTGCAAAACTTCAAGAAGCAGTCAACAATTTGACCTTCACACCAGAAGTTCAAAAAGAAGAAGATGCTAAACGTGAGGTTGAAAAACTTGCCAAAAACAAGGTAATTTCAATCGATGCTGGACGCAAATACTTTACTCTTGACCAACTCAAACGCATCGTAGATAAGGCCAGTGAGCTCGGATATTCTGATATCCATCTCCTTCTAGGAAATGATGGCCTTCGCTTCCTACTCGATGATATGACCATTACGGCCAACGGTAAAACCTATGCTAGTGATGATGTCAAAAATGCCATCATCCAAGGAACAAAAGCTTACTACGATGATCCAAACGGGACTGCACTTACACAGGCAGAAGTGACAGAACTAATTGCATACGCTAAATCTAATGGCATCGGTCTCATCCCAGCTATTAACAGTCCAGGTCACATGGATGCTATGTTGGTTGCCATGGAAAAATTAGGCATTAAAAATCCTCAAGCCCACTTTGACAAAGTCTCTAAAACAACTATGGACTTGAGAAACGAAGAAGCGATGAACTTTGTAAAAACCCTCATCGGTAAATACATGGACTTCTTTGCAGGTAAAACAAAGATTTTCAACTTTGGTACTGACGAATATGCCAACGATGCGACTAGTGCCCAAGGCTGGTACTACCTCAAATGGTATCAACTCTATGGCAAGTTTGCCGAATATGCCAACACCCTCGCAGCTATGGCCAAAGAAAGAGGGCTTCAACCAATGGCCTTCAACGATGGCTTCTACTATGAGGACAAGGACGATGTTCAGTTTGACAAAGATGTCTTGATTTCTTACTGGTCTAAAGGCTGGTGGGGTTACAACCTCGCATCACCTCAATACCTAGCAAGCAAGGGTTATAAGTTCTTGAATACCAACGGAGACTGGTACTATGTTATAGGCAATCACAAACAAGATGAAGCTTACCCTCTTTCAAAAGCAGTTGAAAATTCTGGTAAAGTTCCATTCAATCAACTAGCTTCTACCAAATATCCTGAAGTAGACCTTCCAACAGTTGGAAGTATGCTTGCTATCTGGGCAGATAAACCAAGCGCTGAGTATAAGGAAGAGGAAATCTTTGAACTTATGACTGCCTTTGCAGACCACAACAAAGACTACTTCCGAGCTAATTATAATGCTCTCCGCGAAGAATTAGCTAAAATTCCTGAAAACTTAGAAGGATACAGCAAGGAAAGCTTGGATGCCCTAAGTGCAGCTAAAACAGCTCTAAATTACAACCTCAACCGTAATAAACAAGCTGAGCTTGACACACTTGTAGCCAAACTAAAAACCGCTCGCTTAGGTCTCAAACCAGCTGCAACTCATTCAGGAAGCCTAGATGAAAATGAAGTGGCTGCCAATGTTGAAACCAGACCAGAACTCATCACAAGAACTGAAGAAATCCCATTTGAAGTTATCAAGAAAGAAAATCCTAACCTCCCAGCTGGTCAGCAAAATATTATCACAGCAGGAGTCAAAGGTGAACGAACTCATTACATCTCTGTCCTTACTGAAAATGGAAAAACAACCGAAACAGTCCTTGATAGCCAGATAACCAAAGAAGCTGTGAACCAAGTGGTTGAAGTCGGTACTCCTGTAACTCACAAGGGTGATGAAAGTGGTCTTGCACCAACTACTGAGGTAAAACCTAGACTAGATGTTCAAGAGGAAGAAATTCCATTTACCACAGTGACTCGTGAAAATCCACTCTTGCTCAAAGGAAAAACACAAGTCCTTACTAAGGGCGTCAATGGACATCGTAGCAACTTCTACTCTGTGAGCACTGTTGATGGCAAGGAAGTGAAAACTCTTGTAAATAGTGTCGTAGCACAGGAAGCCGTTACTCAAATAGTCGAAGTCGGAACTATGGTAACTCACAAGGGTGATGAAAGTGGTCTTGCACCAACTACTGAGGTAAAACCTAGACTAGATGTTCAAGAGGAAGAAATTCCATTTACCACAGTGACTCGTGAAAATCCACTCTTGCTCAAAGGAAAAACGCAAGTCCTTACTAAGGGCGTCAATGGACATCGTAGCAACTTCTACTCTGTGAGCACTTCTGCCGATGGCAAGGAAGTGAAAACTCTTGTAAATAGTATCGTAGCACAGGAATCCGTTACTCAAATAGTCGAAGTCGGAACTATGGTAACTCACAAGGGTGATGAAAGTGGTCTTGCACCAACTACTGAGGTAAAACCTAGACTGGATATCCAAGAAGAAGAAATTCCATTTACCACAGTGACTCGTGAAAATCCACTCTTGCTCAAAGGAAAAACGCAAGTCCTTACTAAAGGTGTCAACGGGCGTCGTAGCAACTTCTACTCTGTGAGCACTTCTGCCGATGGCAAGGAAGTGAAAACACTTGTAAATAGTGTCGTAGCGCAGGAAGTTGTTACACAAGTAGTCGAAGTCGGAACTATGGTAACACATGTAGGCGATGAAAACGGACAAGCTGCTATTTCTGAAGAAAAACCAAAACTAGAAATCCCAAGCCAACTAGCTCCATCAACTGCTCCTGCTGAGGAAAACAAAGCTCTTCCTCAAGGTCCAGCTCCTGTAGCAACAGAGAAAAAACTTCCTGAAACAGGAAGTCACCATTCTGCAGGACTAATAGTCGCAGGACTCATGGCCACACTAGCAGCCTACGGACTCACTAAAAGAAAAGAAGACTAAGTCTTTTCGATAAAAAATAAACAGCGAGATTGAAGCTCGCTGTTTATTTTTTAATTAATCACCTAGTCCTAGACGTTCAAAGATATCGTCCACTCGTTTAGTGTAATAAAGAGGGTTGAAGATCTCATCGATTTCCTCTTGAGTGAGGCGTGATGTTACTTCTGGATCTGCCTCAAGAAGCGGTTTAAAGTCCACTTGATTGTCCCAAGAGTAAGCTGTTTTTGGTTGTACCAAGTCATAGGCTTGCTCACGGGTCATGCCTTTTTCAATCAAGGTCAACATGGCACGTTGGCTAAAGATAAGACCAAACGTAGAGTTCATGTTGCGGATCATGTTTTCAGGGAAAACCGTCAAGTTCTTAACGATATTTCCAAAACGGTTGAGCATGTAGTCAATCAAGATGGTCGTATCTGGTGTGATGATGCGCTCAGCTGATGAGTGAGAGATGTCACGTTCGTGCCAGAGAGCCACGTTCTCATAGGCCGTAATCATGTGACCACGAATAACACGCGCAAGACCTGTCATGTTCTCAGAACCGATAGGGTTGCGTTTGTGAGGCATTGCTGAAGAACCTTTTTGCCCTTTAGCAAAGAATTCTTCCACTTCTCGTTGCTCAGACTTTTGGAGACCACGGATCTCAGTCGCCATACGTTCGATTGAAGTCGCGATACTAGCAAGAACCGCAAAGTACTCAGCGTGAAGGTCACGAGGAAGGACCTGTGTAGAGATTTCTTGGGCACGGATACCAAGCTTGTCGCAGACATATTTTTCAACAAATGGTGGGATGTTGGCAAAGTTACCAACCGCACCAGAAATCTTACCAGCTTCCACACCAGCAGCCGCATGCTCGAAACGCTCGATATTGCGCTTCATTTCGCTGTACCAAGTCGCCAATTTAAGACCAAAAGTTGTAGGCTCAGCGTGCACACCGTGGGTACGCCCCATCATGATGGTGAACTTGTGCTCCTTAGCCTTATCAGCGATGATGTTGGTGAAGTTTTCAAGGTCACGACGGATGATGTCGTTAGCCTGCTTATAAAGGTAACCGTAGGCCGTATCCACCACGTCGGTAGAAGTCAAACCATAGTGAACCCACTTGCGCTCTTCACCAAGCGTCTCAGAAACCGCACGTGTGAAAGCCACCACATCGTGGCGAGTCTCTTGCTCAATCTCCAAAATACGGTCGATGTCAAAGTCCGCTTTCTCGCGAATCAAAGCCACATCTTCCTTAGGGATTTCCCCCAACTCAGCCCATGCCTCGTCAGCCAAGATTTCCACCTCGAGCCAAGCACGGTATTTGTTTTCTTCACTCCAAATGTTCGCCATCTCAGGGCGAGAGTAACGGTTGATCATTGTTTGTGTTCTCCTTGTAACCATTAGTAATTAAAACTTTAGCAGAGTTTATTGTTTAAATAATCCTCTAATTTTTTAGGTGTATCCGCGTGATTTGTGAATACACTCATAACATTTTTTTCATTAACTTGAAATTCTGACTTAAGTTTCCCCAGGTTCTTATGTGTAAGTGTTCTTAAAAAAATGAACCAAGAAACAAATTATAAATTTACCTCTAAAAATAATATTCAATATTTGCTCTAAAATACGCGATTTCATTTTTTAAAAAAATTTCTGATATTTTCTTTTTTTAAAAATATATTCATTGTAATCATATTCATACCTAGCATCAGATTTTTTTGTTGTAATAACTTTTTCCTCATACAATTTTTATCAAATCATCGAATTCAAGATTTATCTTCTGTTCAACCTTTCTATAGCTAATATCTATGATTCTGTAAGGGTTTTCTTTTTATTCCTAAAAAGGTCAAAAATTAATAATAAAATCTGAGGATTTACAAGCAATTGCCCATAAATTTAGTTCCGTTAGTATTGAAATAAATTCTTTATATCTGTCATCAAATAATTTCATTATTTCAATAGCGGATTCTGAATATAGATTAAGTCCAAAATGGCATCTCAATATGTTTTTTTCATTGCTTCATGACTTACATAATAATTTTTCAATTGAATACTTCTCTGTAACATAAATATGAGAATCAAATTCTTTATCTATTCGCTCATAATCTTTATCAATAAAGAAGAGAGTATTTTTTTAATGATTCTTCCCCATCCTCTTGCTTTATTTTTTTCAAACACAGCTAAAACTTTTGCCTTATTTCCAGCAATATAAGCATTAAAATTTGATGTTTTAGATTTTTATTCTTACATCATAGTATTGCCTATCTTTTTCCTTCATAAAAAGATAAAATACATGTCAGGATTATGCCTACAATCATTTTTTTATACTCAGACCATACAACCGAAGGCTCCTCTTTGGATTTTTGGAGATTTTCTAAATTAACTCTTTCCATAATCTTCTCCATTAGCTAAAATGTATCGTCATCAAAAGTTGATTCATCCCAAAATGAAGAGATTCCTTCTGATTCATCAATAGTTTTACCAGTCTCAGTAATAAATTTATCAATATCTCTAGCAAATTTGAATAATTGGTCATAAATAAATGGAGAATGAGTAACAACTAATAAAAATTTACATGTTCCGGCTTGAGAGATATCATAGATAAATTCTTTTTGCCACGGTACAGAAAGAGATAATTCTGGCTCATCAAACAATATAAATAACTTTTTCTCATCCTCTAAAAAAATTTTTTTGAAAATGCCGAAACTAGCTGTTTTTTTCACCCGATGATAGACTTTTCTAAATTGATTACTTCTTCTACTTCATTACCGAAAAAAATCCCTATGAGTTTTTTTATTTCGCCCTCTGAATTTATTCTTTTTTTATTTCCAGTTTCAATGACTCAGCATCATAGGAAAAATTTTTTTGTTAAATAAATATTTATTTACTTTCTCTGTGAAATCATCGATTCTACTATCTATCTCTTCTAATTGTTTATAATTTTTTTACAATACTTGAAACAAGATAGTTCAAATACTTATCCTCTATAAGCGTGTTGTTCTCGATTTTTTTCAGAATAGTGTCTTTAGACTTTTTTTAGTTACTTTATTTCCTAATCGTGAGAGTGCTATATCAACAGTATCTCTATCAAATGTTTCAAAAGATACATCTAAATTTCCTTCTGCAAATTTATTTAATAAACCGCCAGTCATTGTGTTGTAACTTTCATTTGTTTCTTTACTAATTTTATTAAGTAAATTTGCTATTTTTTTGTTTAACATCCTCCATACCAAAATGAATTAACTCACCATTTGATTTATTTATAATTCTTGCATCTCTTGTTTTCAAATCTAACTGGGCCAAATTTTTCTTCAATTCTTCGATATGTTGGGAAATAGAGAATTTTTATAATTTGTTTTTTTATATCTTCTATCTTATCTATTAGTAGTTTATACGACGGCGGATTAAGACGATAAGATAGTTCCGAAAAAAACATCTTCTCTAAAATGAATTGCAGATTGCCCAAATCCTGTTTTTTTACGTAATATATTCATTACTTCTTTATAGGAGTTAGAATTATCTCCACCCGAAACTATTATTCTTTTTATGTCTTCAGACAATTCAGGGTCTTCTTCAATCTTTCTTATAAAATTGTTTATCCAAATCTGATATTTTTGGGTGACGTCTGTCCATTTTATCACGTTCCAATCGCTCTAGTTCCTCTCCCATATCATGTCTTGAAATTTTTAGAGGGATAGAGTTTTCAAAGGTCAACTCTATACTATCAAAACTAAAACGAAGTAATTCTGTAAAATTTAAATCTAATAAATAATATAAAATTGATAGTATTGTTGTTTTACCAATACCATTTTCACCAATAAATATTGTCTTATTATTTTTCAAAAAAATCAAATCAACATTGTAATTTTTGGTTGAGACCATTAATTTTTAAATTCAGTTATTAACGACATAGTTATCCTACCTATATTTTATTTATAAAATGCTGAAAGAAATATTATACTTATCTAAAACTCCTCCACCTCATCCGGCACATCACTAAACAAAGTCACATGTCCCATCTTGCGGTTGTGCTTCGCTTCTATTTTACCATACATGTGGAGATGGGCGCTTGGATTTTCTGTGACATATTTTTCAGCGGCCTCGACATGCTGGCCGAGAACATTGAGCATGACGGCAGGTGCATGTAATTTAATTTCTGGCAATGATGCTCCCAGAACACCTAAAATGTGGGTATCAAACTGGGAGAAGTCGCAGGCTTCGATCGAGTAGTGTCCAGAGTTGTGTGGTCGAGGAGCAATTTCATTGACAATGATGTCATCAGCAGTCGCAAACATTTCCACGCAGAGCGTTCCAGATAGCTTGAGCTGTTCTGCAATTCGCACTGCCATAGCTTTAGCCTTGTCTGCTAGACTTTCTGAAATGCGAGCAGGCACGATGGTCTTAGACAGGATATTGTTGCGGTGGATATTTTCCTGAACTGGGAAAACAGTTACGTCCTTGCCATTTCCTGACACGATGACAGAAATTTCAAGGTCAAAGTTGACAAATTCTTCCAAAACGCAATCTGCTGAGTCAGCTAGCGCATAGGCTTCTGCCAAATCTGCTTCTGAGCGAATAACCTTTTGTCCATGCCCATCATAGCCACCAGTCGCAGTCTTGAGGACATAGTTTTTAGACAGGTCAATATCTGCCAAATCTTGGCTTGAGGTCACAACATTGTAAGGTGCCACAGTGACTTGAGCCTTGTTGGAGAGAAAGTCCTTTTCAAAAATGCGATTTTGGGAAATGCGGAGCAGGTCTGTCCCTTGAGGAAGCTGACCTTCTTTGATAACCGCATCCAAACCGTCAGCATCGACATTTTCAAACTCATAGGTGAGGACATCGCAACGCTCAGCCAACTGACGCAGAGCATCCACGTCATTATAAGGAGCAACGATGATCTCCGCCACGCGAGAGGCTGGGCAATCCGCCGCAGGATCCAGTGCGATAACCTTGTGCCCCATATAAATAGCAGAAATAGCCATCATCTGACCCAGCTGGCCACCACCGATAATTCCGATTGTTTTAGATGAGCTCATTTGTCGACTCCTCTGCTATTTTCCCTTGTTCTTCTGCAAAATCTGCCAAAGCTGTCGCGATAGCCTGATCCTCTACTGAAAGGAGACGGAGGGCAAAGAGGGCTGCATTGGTCGCGCCTGCCTCACCGATAGCCATGGTCGCAACTGGTACTCCACCTGGCATCTGGACGATAGAGTAGAGCGAGTCCACACCACTAAGGGCACGAGACTTGACAGGCACACCAATGACTGGAAGAGTGGTTTTGGCCGCTACCATTCCTGGCAAATGGGCTGCCCCACCAGCACCTGCGATGATGACCTTGATACCGCGACTGCGGGCTTCTTCTGCATGTCTGAACATAAGGTCTGGCGTGCGGTGGGCAGAGACAACTTTCTTTTCGTAGGCCACACCGAAGCGGTCTAGGACTTCGGCTGTTTTTTGCATGGTTGCCCAGTCGGATTTTGAGCCCATGATGATGGAAATAATTGGTTTAGTCATAATTTTTCCTTTTTTCTTCTTTTTTGATAATGGTCTTAGGTGGTGGGGACGGAAGCAAACCTTCGGTTTCATTCCTAAAATTTGAGCCTAAGGTCTCAAATTTTCCCTAGACCAGAACATTCACTGTTCTGGTCTTTTCACCACGTTGACCATTATCGTATTTGGCGACTTCGTCGCGTTATTCTTATATCTTTACTTAATTGCCTTGATTCCGATATCGGTTCGGTAGAAGAGTCCTTCTGTTTTTTGTTGGGAGAGTTCTTGGTAAATGGTATCTTGGGCTTCTTTGACGGTGTCTGCTGTGGTGACGAGCATATAGACACGTCCGCCGTTTGATAGCAGTGCTCTGCTATTTTCCGCAAACTTAGCCCCTGCATAGTAGGTGATGATGTCGCCATCGGTTTTAGCTGGCAACTTGACACCTTTTTCATAGTCTAGCGGGTACCCATTGGATGCGACAACTACACCCAGAGTCACACCCTTGTCCGTCCAAGTGATGGCTGGTTCTTTACCTTCCAAAATATCAGTAATATTTTGTGCAAAATCAGAGGTCAGACGAGGCAGGATAATTTGCGTTTCAGGATCTCCAAAACGAGCGTTGAACTCTATGACCTTAGGTCCGTCTGTTGTCAAGATAAGACCTGCGTAAAGAACTCCCAGATAAGGGCGACCTTCTTTAATCATCCCTTCGAGGACTGGCTTGACAATCGTGTCAACCGCTGTATCAACCACACTCTGTGGCAAGTGTGGAACTGGCGCATAAGCTCCCATACCGCCTGTGTTAGGCCCTTTGTCGCCATCGTAGGCACGTTTGTGGTCCTGAGCCGTTGGCATGATGTAGAACTTGTCACCATTGACAAAGGCAAAGAGAGAGAACTCTTCTCCGTCAAGGAATTCCTCGATAACAACACGCGCACCAGAGTCCCCAAATTTATTGTCTAAGAGCATCTCGTGAGCGGCTTCTACTGCTTGCTCTACTGTCTCAGCAACAACGACACCTTTCCCAAGTGCCAAACCATCCGCCTTGACAACGATAGGAGCCCCTTTCTCCTCGATATAAGCCTTGGCTTCCTCGAAATCTGAAAATGTGCCATAGGCTGCTGTCGGAACGTCATATTTGACCATGATTTCCTTTGCAAAATCCTTGGACCACTCTAGCTCCGCTGCAGCCCTAGTCGGACCAAAAGCCTTGAGTCCAGCTTTGTTAAAATCATCTACAATCCCAGCAGCCAGGGCATCGTCTGGACCGATAAAGGTCCAAGCGATATCGTTGGATTTTGCAAACTCAATCAATTTAGAATGTTCGGAAATAGAGATGTCCACCAATTCCAGACCATCCAGAGTCATCCCGTCATTTCCAGGAGCCACAAAGACTTGTTCAACGTCTTTTGATTCAAGCAACTTCTTAGCAATCGCATGTTCACGACCACCCGAACCGACAACTAACAGCTTCATCTTTCAACCTCTTTTGCGAATTATTTACTAACATTATACCACAAACGTTCGTTTTAATCTTGTTTCACTTAGCATTTTAATCTAAAAAAGGAAAGAAACTGTTTTCTTCCCTTTAACGTTCTTAATGTCTAAAATGTCTCACGCCTGTGAAGACCATGGTCAAGCCATATTTATCCGCAGCTTCGATAGATTCTTGGTCACGGACGGACCCACCTGGTTGGATGATGGCCTTGATACCTGCTTTGGCGATTTCTTCCACGTTATCCGCAAATGGGAAGAAGGCATCAGAAGCAAGCACAGCGCCGTCAAGACGGTCTTTGGCTTGGTCGATGGCAATACGAACGGAGGCCACACGGTTGGTTTGACCTGGGCCAACACCAAGTGTCATGTGGTCGTTGGTCACGATAATTCCGTTTGATTTGACGTACTTGATGGCTTTCCAAGCGAACTCAAGAGCTGTCGCTTCTGTCTCAGTTGGTTGGCGTTTGGTCACCACTTGCCAGTCAGCTGGACTTTCTTTGACAACGTCTTGATTTTGAACAAGGAGTCCGCCAACCACACCTGTGTATTCTGCTTCCACTTCGCTAGCCTCTTGAGCGTCAAAATGGCAAGGCAAGGATCCGCAAGTTTTTTTCTCTTTTTGTTGGTCAAAATAGCTAGCGCTTCATCCGTATAGCTTGGTGCGATGATGATCTCGAGGAAAAACGCCATGCATCTTCTCAGCTGTCGTAGCATCCACCTCACGGTTAAGAACAACGATACCACCAAAGATAGACACTGGGTCAGACTCATAAGCGTAGTCCCAAGCAGTCTCGATGTCATCAGCCTGACCGATTCCACATGGGTTCATGTGTTTGAGAGCCACAACGGTTGGACGGTCTTTGAAGTCACGGATAATACGAATGGCAGCATCCGCATCGCGGATATTGTTGAAGGACAATTCTTTCCCGTTAAGCTGTTTAGCAGATGCAATCGAGTAGTCTGTCGGCAAAGCTTTTTGGTAGAAGTCCGCGTCCTGTTGAGGATTTTCCCCATAGCGCATAGCTTGCTTGAGGTCATAAGTCAAAGTGAGTTTTTCAGGTTTGCTTTCGCCCACTTGAGCTGTGAAATACTCTGCAATCAAAGCATCATAAGCTGCTGTGTGACGGAAAACTTTTGCTGCTAAACGTTGACGAGTTTCATAACTTGTTTCGCCGTTAACTGCCAATTGTCCCAAAACCACAGCATAGTCAGCTGGATCTACCACAACTGTTACGCTAGCATGATTTTTCGCAGCTGAGCGAAGCATAGATGGCCCGCCGATATCGATGTTTTCAACTGCGTCAGCATAAGTCACGTCTTGTTTGAGGATGGTTTCCTTAAATGGGTAAAGGTTAACTACAACAAGATCAATGAGCTCAATCTGGTTCTCCTTAGCTGCTTCCAGGTGACTATCCAAGTCACGACGAGCAAGGAGCCCACCGTGGATATTTGGATGAAGGGTCTTGACACGACCGTCCATCATTTCTGGAAAACCAGTCACATCATCGATAGCAATGGTATTCACCCCAGCATTATCAAGGGCAACCTTTGTTCCACCTGTTGAGATGATGTCCCAACCAAGTTTTTTGAGTTCTTGGGCAAATTCAACAATGCCCGCTTTGTCTGAGACGCTGATTAAAGCGCGTTTAGTCATGTTTTTTCCTTTCATTTTCAAACTCTCTACCTACGCATTTTTCGATTCATAAAGTGTAGGGAGACGATTACCAAGACTCCCAAAATTACTGTCAGTAAAAATCTCCCCCAATAGGGAATCTCTGGGAAGAAAAAATTTACTAGTAAACGTAGAATGATTACCAAGGTAATCAAGGCAAGTGTTTCCAACCATTTTTTCATTTACTTGTCCAACAATTCTCTAATAACTTCCGGATACAACTTGTACTCTGCCTCATGAATCCGAGCTTCAAAACTGTCAATGGTATCATCAGCTAGTCGTGGTACACGTACTTGTTTGATGACCTTTCCTGTATCCACTCCAGAGTCCACCCAGTGAATGGTCACGCCGCTCTCAGAAACGCCAGCATTCCAAGCGTCCTCAATTCCGTGAGCTCCTGGAAATTCTGGCAGGTAGGCTGGATGGATATTGATGATTCGACCTTCATAAGCCGCCAATAAAGTTGGCCCAACGATTTTCATGTATCCTGCTAGACAAACCAAGTCAATCTGGTGTTCTTCCAGAGTTCGACAAGGGCCGCTTCGTAGTCTGCCTTGCTCTCAAACTCCTTGAGTTCAAAAGCATAGGACAGAACGCCGAGCTTGTCTGCACGTTTGAGCACATAGACATCACGATGATCTGAAAAGACAAACTCCACTGGAAATTCTTCGGCAATCACCTGAAAATTTGAGCCATTACCCGAGGCAAAAACCGCTATTTTTTTCATTTGATAATGACACTTTCGTTTTCTTTCTTGACGATACGACCAATTTCATAAACTGGTTCATCCAACAATTCCTTGACACGGCCTACATTTTCAGGGCTAACTGCCAACATGAGTCCCACACCCATATTGAAGATTTCAAACATTTCTTTATGTTTGATTTCACCGTATTTCTCAAGAGCTTTGAAAATCGGTAAAACTGGAACCTTGTCTTCCTCAATCTCAGCAGCCAAGTCAGCTGCAAACATACGAGGGACATTTTCGATAAAGCCACCACCAGTGATGTGGGCAATGCCGTTGACCAACTCTTCCTTGATGAGTGGCAAAACAGCCTTGACATAGATACGAGTCGGCTCAAGAAGAACGTCCTTGAGTTGCTTGCCTTCCAATTCTGGAAGGACTTCCTCACCTGTGTAATCGGCAAATACACGACGCACAAGTGAATACCCATTTGAGTGAATCCCACTCGAAGCAAGTCCGAGAAGGACATCTCCTTCAGACACTTTTGAACCGTCTATGATTTGAGATTTTTCAGCCACACCGACCGCAAAACCAGCTAGATCGTAATCATCTGCGCCATACATACCAGGCATTTCAGCCGTTTCCCCACCGATGAGGGCTGCGCCTGCCTGCACACAACCTTCAGCGACTCCAGCCACCACTTGTTCTAGCTTAGCTGGTTCATTCTTGCCAGTTGCGACGTAGTCAAGGAAATAGAGGGGCTCCGCACCTGCAGCGATGATATCATTGACACACATGGCCACACAGTCCTGACCGATGGTATCGTGCTTGTCATACTTGATAGCCAACATGAGCTTGGTTCCGACACCATCAGTCCCTGAAATCAAGACAGGTTCTTTAACACCTGTTTTTGAAAGGTCAAACATACCACCAAAACCGCCCAGCGCTCCCATGACACCTGCACGCTCCGTACGAGCCACGTGCTTTTTAATCCGTTCAACAACTTCATAACCCGCTTCAACATCCACGCCAGACTGGGCATAAGCATTCTTATTTGTCATTTTTATATTCCTTTTCTTTAACGGAAGATCTGCCATCTATTTGTAAAAACTGGTCTTTTTCTTCCAAACTTCGACGATAGTCTTCTTCATAATCGTAGAGAGGTGTTGGATAGTCACCGTCAAAAGTAAGCGATACAGAGACCACCATTTGGTGCATCTGTTTCAATCCCAATCGAATCAATCAAACCTTCAACAGAGAGGTAAGTCAGGCTGTCAGCTCCAATGATTTGGCGCGTTTCTTCAACCGTATGATTGGCCGCAATCAGTTCCTGACGAGTCTGGATATCAATCCCATAGAAACATGGATAAGCTAGCGCTGGACTACCAATGGCAACGTGAACTTCAGTCGCACCCGCTTCTTTCAAGAGCTGAACGATACGACGAGAGGTTGTTCCACGTACAATAGAGTCATCAATCATAACCACACGCTTGCCTTTTACAACACCAGAAACAGCAGATAGTTTCATCCGCACCCTTGCTCCCCGCAATTCTTGAGTCGGTTGGATAAAGGTACGTTGGGTGTATTGGTTCTTGATGAGGCCCATTTCATTTGGTAGCCCGGACTCTTCCGCAAATCCCATGGCTGCGCTGAGGGAAGAATTGGGCACACCGACCACGATATCCGCCTCATGCTTGAATTCTCGCGCTAATTGGGCACCCATACGTTTACGTGCCGTATGGACATTGACACCGTGGATATTAGAATCAGGGCGGGCAAAATAGATATACTCCATAGAGCAAATCGCCAACTGGGTATCGTCTGTATAGCTGTCATACTGAATTCCCTTATCATCAATAATCACAATCTCACCTGGTTTCAAATCACGAATCCACTCGGCACCAATGACCTCAAAAGCGCAAGTTTCAGAGGAAACCACCACCGCTCCGTTGGCCATTTTTCCGATAGAAAGAGGACGAAAACCATTGGGGTCAAGAGCCGCAATCAACTTGTCCTCAAACAGCAAGATATAGGCAAAACCACCTTTGACAAGGCTGAGCGCTTCCTTGATTTTGCCCATTAAGTTCGGATTGTGACTGCGACGAATGAGGTGAGCCAAGATTTCCGAGTCCGAAGTCGCGCTGAAAATCGCTCCTCTATCTTCCAATTCTTTCTTGAGAGAGGCCGCATTAGTCAAGTTTCCATTATGAGCCAAGCCAAACTTCATATCGTGAAAACGGAAGAGGAAGGGCTGGATATTATCTACAGAAGCTTCGCCAGCAGTCGCGTAACGCACATGCCCAATCGCACCAGTTCCCGTCAATTTATCCAAATTAGCTGGATTTCTGAAGACTTCTGATAAAAGCCCCATGTCACGATGGCGCTTTAGTTTCCCTTGGTCATTGGAGAGGATTCCTGCCCCCTCTTGACCACGGTGCTGAAGACTATGGAGACCAAAATAGGTCAATTTAGCAGCATCTGGATGTCCCCAGATACCGAAAACACCACATTCTTCATTAAGAGATTTTACTTCGTATGTCATTTTATATACCTAATTTTTATTTGTGTAGCACCAAGAGCTAAATCTACATGACTTTTACATTACTGATACTATCTATTAAAACATCTGCAAAGCCTATTTCCCAGTAAAGTATTTAACCGCCGATGCGAAGAGGTGCTGGTCTTTATTTCCTGGGATGTTTTGGAAAAGACCGTCCTCATAGCGTTCTGAGTGCCCCATCTTACCGATGATTTGACCGTTTTTGCTGGTAATTCCTTCGATGGCATGGACAGAACCATTCGGATTATACTTAGAATCCATGCTTGGTTTGCCGTCAAAGTCAACGTATTGGCTGAAAATTTGTCCATTGTCACGGAGCTCAGCGAATTCCTCAGCTGTAACGACAAACTTTCCTTCACCGTGTGAAACAGGAATGGCGTGGATATCACCCACTTGCACACCAGTCAACCATGGCGAGTTGATATTGGCAATCCGAGTTTCCACCATCTTGGCCACGTGTTGGTTGGCATCATTGTAGAAGAGGGTTGGACTAGTACTATTAGCATCCTCGAAATTTCCGTATGGAAGAAGACCTGATTTGACCAAGGCTTGGAATCCATTACAGATACCGATAATCAAGCCACCACGAGCGATAAAACTATCAATAGCTGCACGCACTTTTTCATTGAGCAGGATATTGACAATAAACTTAGCTGAACCATCTGGTTCGTCCGCAGCTGAGAAGCCACCTGCAAAGAAGAGAATGTTAGCTTTACTGATGTTGTCAACCATGGTTTCAACTGACTTGACAATAGCCTCTTCATTCAAGGTCACAAATGGCACCAAGTTAACCTCTGCACCTTCTTTCAAATGCCTTGGCTGAATCATATTCTGAGTTGGTTCCTGGGAAGACTGGGATATAAACCACTGGTTTTTCAACCTTTTCTTTTGCTTGGATGACTGTGTTAGTAGCGACAGCTGGAACTTCTGCTAGTTCTTTGGCTTGTGCAAATTCTGTTGGGTAAACTTCTTCCAGTTTTCCTTGGAAGGCACTGTCAAGCTTGTGTCCATCTAGCTTCACACCGTTGACAAGGAGTGTAAAGTCTGCTTTCGTTTGACCGATTCTCTCTACTCCAGCAATTTCTTCAGGCGATGTGAAAACAAATCCGCCCAATTGTGCTGTCAAAGCAGTTTCAAGTTCAGGCAAGGTCACCTCTGCACCGATATGATTTCCAAAGGTAGCAAGGACCAAACTTTCAAGCACACCGCCGTATTTAACAGCTGAAGCTGCTGTTACTTTGTGAGCCTTTTGAAGGGATTCAAACTGAGCAAAGTTAGACTTAATCAAGTCAAAATCAATCTCTGTAGCAAGGGCTTGACCTGGGATGTAGTAGATATTTTCACCAACATTCTTGAACTCAGGAGAGAGTACCTTCCGGCTATCCGCTGTCGTCACCCCAAAAGCGACCAAGGTTGGTGGCACTGTCAATTCTTCAAAAGTACCAGACATAGAGTCCTTACCACCGATAGATGGCAAACCAAGCTGAATTTGTGCCTCGATAGAGCCTAGGAGAGCTGCTACTGGCTGACCAAAACGCTCAGCTTGTTTGTCCATGCGCTCGAAATACTCTTGGTAAGAGAAACGAGCCTTAGACCAGTTTGCACCAGCAGCAACCAAACGAGCAGTCGCTTCAATAACCGCATAAGCAGCACCGTGGTATGGAGACCATTCTGCTACATAAGGGTTGAAACCTTGAGCAATGACTGACGCAGTATGAGTCACACCGTGTTGAACTGGCAATTTCTGCACAGATGCCTCAGTTGGTGTGAGTTGATAACGACCACCAAGTGGGTGATTAACCGTTGAGCGTCCAACAGAGCAGTCAAAGATAGTCTGTAATCCTTTTTGACTCGCATGATTCAAATCAGATAGAACCGCAAGGGTGTCAACTCCAAGTGTGTTAGCAGATGTTTGACGTTCTTCTGGAAGCTTGACATCCTTGTCCACAACTTTGGCATCAACGACCACGCGCACACCGTTGGTATCAAGGAAACGACGTTCCAAGTCAACAATGGTTTCACCATTCCAGTGCATGACTAGATTTGGTTTTTCAGTTACTGTAGCAACAACAACAGCATCAATATTCTCTTTGTTACATTCAGCAACGAAGGCATCTACATCCTCAGGACGAACCACAACTGCCATCCGTTCTTGAGATTCAGAGATGGCAATTTCGGTACCATTCAAGCCCTGGTATTTAAGAGGCACCTTGTTGAGGTCAATTTCCAGACCGTCTGCCAATTCACCGATAGCCACACAGACACCACCAGCACCAAAGTCATTAGATTTCTTGATAAGACGAGTGACATCGCCATTACGAAACAGACGTTGAATCTTGCGTTCTTCGATAGCATTCCCTTTTTGAACTTCAGCTCCAGCAGTTTCCACAGACTCAACCGTTTGAATCTTAGAAGAGCCTGTCGCACCACCGACACCATCACGTCCAGTCTTACCACCGAGAAGGATAATCACATCACCAGCTTTCGGTTTTTTACGAACCACATTACCCTTGGGAGCAGCACCTACAACTGCACCAAGCTCCATGCGTTTAGCTACAAAGCCTGGGTGGAAGTACTCACGAACGTAGGTCGTCGCAAGCCCAATTTGGTTACCGTATGAAGAATAACCATGGGCAGCTGTTTTAGAAATGACTTGTTGTGGCAATTTACCAGCACGCGTTTCCGAAATCGGTGTTGTAATATCACCCGCACCTGAGATACGCATTGCCTGATAAACGTAGGAACGACCTGACAATGGATCGCGAATAGCTCCACCAATACAAGTAGCAGCCCCACCAAATGGTTCAATTTCTGTTGGATGGTTGTGGGTTTCATTTTTGAACATGAGGAGCCATGGCTCCTTGACACCATCAACATCCACTTCGATTTCTACTGAGCAGGCGTTTATTTCATCAGACACTTCCATGTCGTCCAAACGTCCATTAGCACGCTCATAACGACCGAAAATAGTCGCCATATCCATCAAGGTTTGTGGTTTCTCCGAACGCCCCAACTCATCACGCATGGCAATATATTTTTCATAGGTTGCCTGCAATTGTTTTTGGAATTTAGAAGCTGAAAAGTCGATGTGCTTCAACTCTGTCTCAAAAGTCGTGTGACGGCAGTGATCAGACCAGTAAGTGTCCAAAACCTTGAGTTCTGTTTCCGTCGGCACGCGCCCGATTGACTTGAAATAGTCTTGAATAAAGAGCAAATCATCCACTTCCATAGCCATCCCTTGCTCGGCCTTGTAGCGGGCAAAGTCCTCTTCTGTATAGCTTTCAAAGAAAGTCAATTTAGGAATGGTCTTGTCTGACTCTGAAAATTCCTGCTTGGCAATCCCTGTCGTGATGTCCTTGAAACGAGAATCAACTGGGTTAAGCAAGTAGTTCTTGACCGCTTCTAATTCAGTCGTATCAATATCCTTATTGACCAAGTACAATTGTGCTGTATTAACCGTCACATCACTCGAACTTCCCAACAAAAGCAAAGCTTCCTGTGAAGAAGCCGCACGCTGGTCAAACTGCCCAGGTAGACTTTCAATAGCAAAGAAAGCATAGTTAGCCAGATCCTCCTGTACAGCAGCTTCATCCAAAACATGGTCTGTCACCTGCTCAGAGAAGATGTGCTTCTCTGCAGGTGCAAACAGGTCCTCAGCCAAGTTAAAGACATCATAAACTTGCACAATACGAATACTTTTCAAGCTTGAAAGTCCCAAGTTGTGCTGGAGCTCTCTTACCAAACTCTCTGACTTGACCTGAAATCAGCCTTTTTTTCAACAAAAATACGTTTATCCATCAATTCTTATTCCTTTATTTCAGCTCTTGCAATATTCCTAAACAGCCTTTCGATTGTTATTTCAACCCCTGCAATTTCTCCCAGACAATCTCGTAAACGTCTGTCAGTTCTCCCAATCCCCTACGGAGTGAAAAGGTCTGGGGGACCTTTTCAGCCTGAGTCCTTTTAGTTGAGAGACGAAGGTTTTCCGTTGCTAACAGATTATTTCAAACCCTGCAACTTTTCCCAAACAATCTCGTAAACGTCTGTTAGTTCTCCCAATCCTCTACGGAAAACATCCTTATCCATGTGGTTGCCATCCGCATCCCACAAACGGCAGTTATCTGGTGAAAATTCATCTGCCAAGATAATCTTGCCATCCTTGTCAAAACCGAACTCTAGCTTAAAGTCAATCAACTTAAGCCCAATCTCAGCAAACCAGACCTTCAAAAGTTCATTGATACGACGCGTTTCTTCCTTCAAGTAGGCAATCTGCTGGTCATCCGCAATCTGTAGGAATTTCACATGCTCGTCATTGATAAAGGGATCATCCAAATCATCATTTTTGTAGTAAAATTCGACAATCGGAGTCTCAAATGCGATTCCTTCGTCTACACCAAAACGTTTTGAAAAGGAACCAGCTGTATAGTTGCGAAGCACGACCTCCAGAGGAATAATCTTAACCTTTTTATTGAGTTGTTCCGTGTCTGAAAGTTTCTCCACAAAGTGAGTCGCCACACCAACCGCATTTAATTTCTCAAAAATAAAAGATGAAATCTGATTATTCAACACTCCCTTACCTGCAATCTGCTCCTTCTTGACACCATTGAAAGCAGTCGCCTGGTCCTTGTAAGTTGAAATAATAAGATTTTCATCCTCAGTTGTATAGATATCTTTAGCTTTTCCCGAATAGATTAATTGTTTTGACATTTTAAAGTTCGCCTTTCGTATTACTTGAGCACATTCTACCATAAAAAACCTAAAATTACAAGAATTTAAACGAATAAATAGTAGATGTGTTTCAAAAATCATAAAGAAAAAAACTGCAAGAAGTATCTTTCTCACAGTTTTAAAATCATTTAATACTCTTCGAAAATCAAATTCAAACCGCGTCAACGTCGCCTTGCCGTACTCAAGTACAGCCTGCGGCTAGTTTTCTAGTTTGCTCTTTGATTTTCATTGAGTATAACTCTAAAAACACGAACATTACTCTTTGTTCAAAAATTGATCCAAATAATAACGTAGATAACTTTTCTTGCCCGTAATCATCTGCAGGCGACCTTCCACCCCGTACCGAAGTTTTTCAGCCTGCTCCGAAGTTAGATTAGTCTCCGCCTCAATTTTAAAGAAATTCCCTTTTTCAGTCTTGGTAGCTGTAGCATCGATGCTGGTAATAGTAGAATCTAGGAAAAGTTGATTCTTAGCATCATGAGTCGTAGTATAGCGAACAGAATCACCGACCTTGATTCTTGCTACATCTTTTGAACTGAGATAGGCTGTTAGTTTGGCTTTTCCTTCTCTTCCAAAGATGGATAGAGTTGGGCTAGTAGGGTACCTTCTGCTACCATGGTAGAATCACTAGTCTCAGGATTAAGGTGAAGCACCCCATCCTCACTCGCCGTAATTTTGCCCTTGTCTAAAAGATTTCCCTGTACCTTCTTACCTGACTCCACCTCCAAGATTTTCTGGTCTAGAAGGGTCAATTCCTGACCAACCTTTGCCAAGTGTTGGGATTTAAGGGACTCCAATTGACTGCTTAAGCCTGACGCATAGGCTTGCTGGGTACCTGAACCCGCATACTGGACACGGTAAGTATCGAGACTGGATTCTAACTGAGAAAGCTGTGCTTCAACCTGCGCAACTGCCTGAGCTTTAGCTTGCGGATTTTCCTCACCCTGAGACTTGTAGGACTGGTAGAGAGAATAGGCTAGATTCTGACTGGCCAAGGAAGCACCTGTTTCAATAGCTGACTTAGCTGTCTGGTAATCGCGAATTTTAGCCTCTGTTTGGCTGATGAGGTTGCCGATTTCAGCTTGGGTTTGACTAGCTGCTGCATTCTGGGACGCGATGGTCTCATTTTGTTGCGATGTACTAGCCCTAAGACTGCCTGCTTGACTGATGTAGTCGCGAAAGGTGGCTTGGTAGCCAAACTTATCCTCCTCTGGAAAGTGATTCTCCCCTTCTTGCAGACTTTTTTGCAAATACTCCAATTGCTTTTTTTGATCCTTAAGCATGTCCAACTGACTAGCATAGGCCTCCGCTTGGACACCCTCTGCCCCTTCCTGGTATTGAACCAGAAGCTCCCCCTTTTTAACCAGCTTATTTTCTTCCAAATGATTGACAAGAATACGATTGTTGCTAGTTGACTGGATATTTGCAAGGATACGACTAGGCTCGACAGTAGCTCTAGTAGACAAACTCATCTCCTTCTCTGCAACAGTTGCAAAGCCAAGTAAAAACACGAGCAGAAGCGACATGGGGACAATCACTCGACTGGAAAAATTATGGTAACGACGATTATAAAACTCCGCACTTTCTAAAAAAATTCTGGTTTCATCCTCTCCTCTTTCTAGCTATTGACCAAATGGGCGTAAAAACCACCCTGTTCAAGCAAATCAGCATGCTTTTCCTTCTTCGACAATCTTGCCCTGATCCAAGACAACAACTTTCTCTGTCCGCTCAGCAATGGTCAAGCGGTGGGCGATGAAAATCAAGGTCTTGTCCAAAGCCATCAGATTATCAACAATTCGCTTCTCTGTCAGAATATCCAAACTGCTGGTCGCCTCATCCAAAAATCAAGACCGGCGCATCTGTCAAGAGAGCACGCGCCAGAGCAATTCTCTGACGTTGACCACCTGAAATTCCTGCCCCATCCGAAGTCAATTCTGTCTGATAATTCAATGGCATGCGCTCAATATCCTCCCGAATCTCTGCCAACTCGACCGCCCGTAAGATATCCTCTTGAGTCGTCCCTTCCTTGGCTCCAAGGAGAAGATTCTCCAAAATCGTTCCATTAAAGACATAGGGCTGTTGAGGCAGATAGTTGATATACTGACGCAGAGCCTTTTTATCAATCTGATTGAGATTGACACCACCCAGACTAATCTCCCCTTGACTTGGGTCGTAAAAATTAACCATCATCTTGGCCAAGGTCGTCTTACCTGAGCCTGAAATTCCCACAAAAGCCACCTTAGAGCCTTGGGGAATGGTCAAATTGATGTCTGACAAGACATCTCGACCATAGCCATACTTGTAGAAAACCTGCTTGAAAGTCATATCTCCCTTCATCAAGCTCAGATCCTCAACTGTTTTCTTCTCCTCAAACTCCGAAGCTACCAGATAAACCTCATTTAGACGGTTATTGGCGACCTGCGCTGTCTGAAGTTTGGTTTGCAGATTGATGATATTTTCCAAAGGATTTGTAAAGTAAACCAGCAAGGTATTATAGGTAATCAACTGCCCCAAACTCATCTTGCCATCCATGACCAGAACAGCCCCCATCCAGAGAATGCCGACATTGAGCAAGAGATGGGCAACTTTTTTCAGAGCCTTTTGCTGACTCTCTGCCCGACTATAGGTAAAGGATTTTTTCAGATAATCCACAAATTCCTTGTCAATTTTTTGGTAACGCTGACTTTCACTGGTCAAGGACTTAATAGTCTCAATACCGTTGATGTCCTCAATGATAGAAGAAGACAGAACCGCATTGGCTTCCATGGTATCCCGATTCATCTTTTCAAACGGCTTCATAAAGGCAAAGATAATCACTGTGTAGATAGGAAGCGCCAATAAGGTCATGAAAAAGAGATTGGTATTTTGTGAAAATAAAACAAGGGAAATAATGACAACCGTTGACACATCTAGGAAAATCGAAAGAATGGTCGAAGCCAGCGCATCAATGATACTGTTAGCATCCGTGAAACGAGACACGATTTCCCCTGTCCTGCGTGTCGCAAAGAAGGACATAGGCAGGTGAAAAACATGCTTGATATAGGACAAAATCACATCAATCGATAAGCGTTGCCCCAAAACAAGTAAGAGATACTCCTGAGCGTAAGACAAGATCTGCTGGAGAATATAGACGATGACCAACCCAATAGAAATAATCCCCAGTGTCGAACGCATCTGATCTGGCACATAGGTATCAATGATAGACTGCAGATAATAAGAACCCACAATGTTAATCAGGGTCACCAAGAGGGTTGCCAAAACGATATTGGCAATCAAGCCACGCTGCTTCACTAATATAGGGATAAAAGAGAGCAAACCATTATTTTGATCCTTATGAGGCTTGTAGTCTGGACTAGGTGCCATAAACAGAGTCACTCCTGTCCATTCTTCCTCAAAACGCTCACGTGGCAGTTTGGTCAATTTCACCCCAGGATCTGGGTCGGCAATATGAATGCTATCCTTATCTTGCCCAGTCACCACATAGTAGTGGAGCAATTTCCCTTCCTTAAGCACATGGGCAACAAAAGGAAAAGTCAAATCTGGCAAGTCAAAAAGCGTCATATCCGCCTTAATGGCTCGCGTCTCAAAACCAATTTCCTCTGCCACCTTGACCAAGCCCAAAGCCGTTGTCCCATCCATGGTTGTCTTGGCCAATTCTCGCAAGTGAGCCAAAGAATAATAGCTACCATAGTAGCCAAAAACCATGGCTAATGAAGCTACACCGCAGTCCATCTGATCCACCTGCGGACGGTAGTGACGTTTCCCAAATTTCATATTCATCTCCTTTTTCTAATACTCAATGAAAATCAAAGAGCAAACTAGGAAACTAGCCACAGGCTGCTCAAAACACTGTTTTGAGGTTGTAGATAGGACTGACGAAGTCAGTCACATATATACGGCAAGGCGACGTTGACGTGGTTTGAATTTGATTTTCAAAGAGTATAAACTCATCTGATAATAACTATCTTACCCCAAACACCAAACAAAAACTGGACTTCCTTCCCAAATGCGCCTATCTCCCTCCCAACTGCACTTTTGAGATAAAAAAATAGGCAGAACAAGCGCCCTACCTACTAAAAATATGGTATGAAAGGAAATTGATGTTTTACTGCTACCCTAGGCAAACTTGGAACAGATAAATCATTGATAGCAACATTTACGACATCCTATTTATTACTTCAATTTCTAATGTCCCTGCTATTTCTGAGCCACCTCTGGTATGATCTGTTCATAGTCAGAATATATAACACCGTTCTAATTTACGATTCATAGTTACTCCTTTTAAACTCCAATGTGATGCATTCTTAGATTCTACCCTAACCATTTTCAGCGCAGACTAACAAGTCATTCTTAGCTGCTCACTCTACTTGCTTTTTATTGACCTTATATCCTAGATAAAAGAGCCCAAATAAAACAGGGTAAATTTCTGGATAAAATAGGGTATTGATCGGATTTTTCAAAATCAAATACGTTGCGATGTAGATTATGAACGATACGGTAAAATAACCCTCAGCAAAAGCCAATAAGAATGTTTTCATAGCAAACCCCTTTCTTTTTCCTCTTACTTATCTATTCGAAAAAAAGTCAAAAAATAAGAATATCAGAAAATTTTCCGACATTCTTATTGATAAACTCATCCAAGTCTAACAGATATTAGACATTGAGATGTTTTTTAAGGGTTCTTCTGGCTGTTCGTGATACGGGGAAGTGCAAGCCTTCTAACAAGGTCACTTCTGTGGCAGTCATCTCTTCAATTGCCTGTAAACTGACTAAAGTATTGCGATTGGCATAGACAAAGTAATCTTTTTCAGCCTTGGCAGCGATATCCTTGAGACTGCCATAAATGGTCTTGATAGAATGATTGGCATAATAGACCTTGATACGATGGGATTCCACTGAAGTTTCAAAGGCTAAAATCTCATGGTAGGGCAGAGTAAAGCCCCGTCTTCCCTCAAAACTATAGGTGAAGAGACGCATATTTCCCTCTTGTCCACTGCCAGCACATAGTCCAGACAGCGCTCCAGCTGACGACGGTAATCCTCCTCTGGCTGATCCTTGGAAATAAAATCCAAGGCAGATAAGTGGTAGCGAAAAGCTAGAGGCAAGGCCTCCGAGTGCGTGGACACAAAGACAATGCTTGTAAAGGGATCTCGCTCCCGAACCTGTTGAGCAACCTGAAAACCCCGTTCACGCTCTCCATCAATCTCTAAATCTAATAAATAGAGCTGGTAATGGTCAAAATACTGTGAATACTTTTCAACGTCCCCATAGTTTTTCGCAATATCAATTTCCAATCTCAAATTACGAGAGCGACCAATATCTAGTAAAGTCTGCTCTATCCGTCCCTGCTGGACTCTATCGTCTTCCAAAACTAAAATTCTCATTCCTCTCCCCCTCGTTTCTCATCCTTAAATGGTAATTCTAAATCTTGTCTAAAGGTCGTTTCTCCTAGCTGGGTATCTAAGTTCAAATCATAATGAAAAACCATATCCTCCAAGGTCGCTAAGCCCAGTCCACTGTGGCTTCCCTTGGTAGAGTAACCCTTTTGACTGAGAATACTGGGATTCAGTTCTTCTTTCTTACGGGTGTTTTCAATGATAAAACGGACACTCCTATCACCTGCCAACAAAGCAACCCGAATCTGCGGATTTTCAGCCTCACTGGCTGCTTCTAAAGCATTTGTCGTGAGGATAGAAAGGATACGGATAGCCTCCAACATCGGCAATGCCAGCTCTTCTACGACCCCCACCGTCTCCAAACTAAAATGAATTCCCTGATTATCTGCCACAATCATGGCTTTTGCCAAGGTATTGCGAATGGCTATGTCATGGATATTGTGAAGATTAAAGGCTGTGTAGTCCGCTTTCCTCAGCTTTTCATTTGTCTTTAGAAAGACATCTTGATAAATGGTAGACACCTCAGCCATATCTTGATTCGCTATGGCAGGCTCCATGCTGGCGACAATCCCTGCAAAATCATGACGGAAACCTCGAACTTCATCATAGAGATGACCCAGCTTATCCACCATCCCTTGCAAGGAACGATTCTCATCTTCCTGTCTCTGAATGGTCTGCTCATCACGATAAACCTGCTCTAAGTGTCTGATATAAAAGAGCCAGGAGAAAAAGAGAATGAAAATCAGGAGAGAAATGGTCGTGTCAAAGCGAACGTAAAAAGAACTATTTCTATTGGTCATGAACGAAGAGAATATCCTAAATCCAGTCAGAGGTAGGATAATGAAAAAACTCTTACGATAGTGGGTTTTAAAAGTATCTGAAAAGAATAAATCCAAATCCAAAGACCAACGCTTCATAATTTTACAACATAGAAAGATTGATAATAAATCAAATATAGATATATATAAAGTAGAAAACGAATCTACGAAACAACAATGCTCACCAGATAATACACGAATCCAAATTGTCAAAAATAAATAACGAATACTTTGAAAGAAGAGAAAAAGATACAGAGAAAGAAAAAGAGATTCCCCTTTTCCCTTGTGCAATACTAATAAAAATACAGTAAAAAGAAGAAGAACTCCTATATGAAATAATTCTCCAAATGTTTGACGAGCAGATAAACTAATTAAAAATATAAGTATCCAATAACGTTTTTATAAAATTCTGGGGAAATTTGAGCACCCAAATAAATAGTAGGCACCATGGTTGAAACGACTACCAACAGAATATATAGCACAGAAACTAAGAATTCTAAAATAATCATAGAATAAAACGACTCCTAATTTATTTAAGCGAAATAATATTATCTCCCCGATACAACTCTCTAGTTTTTCATACTTTCTGAAAAACAATACATCCATAAAAGGCTTTAGTTTCTTTTTAAAATACAAGAAATCTAAAAGCCTCTTGAAAAATGATTTGCACGTTTTAATTTTTATATTCGTTGTGAAGATTGCTTATCTATTTATTTTTACCACAAGAACCTTGTAATATTCATACTTATTTGGCTGTGTAATCTTAATTTTTTTGACCATAGAAACCATCGATTTCTTTGTCACGATAATCTATAAATCTTGATGGCAAGCGTTTCATCTTAAGAACCTCACCAGATTGGTCTGCATATACAAGGAAATGATAGTGGGTTGTAGACATACCGTCATCAATCAATACAAAAGTAACCTGTTTTAAGCTTACCTTGTCCATTATCTAAATGGTATAGTTTATTGTTATTGATTGTGAAGTTAGTAGATGGAAGTCTAAGTCGTACACCTGAGTCTTCTAGATAAAGATCATTGCCAACTTTTTTGATTTCTGATCTAGTTGTCATCTCTGGAAGTGGTAATACTCTACGACCATCTGCTCCAAAGTAATATCGACCTGGTAGATTTTGGAAATTACGAATAACAGCTTTAGGATCAATTTCTTGTCCTTCTTCTTTATTATCCACTAAAGCCAACATCGTATTGGAAACTTGATCCCCATATTTGTCGGAAAACTTCTTGAACTCAGGTTTGATATACCAAGTGTTTTTATCCACGATAACATCAGTAAAGTTATTTCCGTCAAATTTTGCTGTAATCAGATATTCATATCCATCACCTAAACGAACAATGTCACCATTTTTATAAGGGCTATTTTGTAAAGTGAACATATGGCCATCCTTGCTGAGAATATAGCCTGTGCCATCACTAGAATTTACAACTCTATCAGAGGCCATTGCACCTGATTGTTCAAAATAATACCAATTATCATCTATGAACACCCAACCTGTCATCATAGAACCACTAAAATGAAGATAGTACCAAGTAGACCCTTCTTTGTACCAACCTGTACGCATAGCACCACTATTTGCGAGTGAGTACCAGGTGTTTCCTTCCTTGTACCAGCCAGTGCGCATAGCACCACTATCTGCTAGTGAATACCAAGTATTGCCGTCTTTGAGCCAGCCTGTCTGCATTTTACCAGAACCATCGAAGTGATACCAAGAACCAGCGTTTTGTACCCATTTATTTTTAGCGAGGCTGCCATCTTGAGAAAGATTCCAGTCAGCACCATTTTTAACCCAAGTATCTGCAGCCTGTGCTTGATTGATAGACAATAGTAGACCAGCACCTGCAAGCAAACCAAGTGTAAGTAGTTTAGATTTTTTCATAGCCATTTCCTCCTATTCTATAGTGAAATGAACATGACTTCCTAGTATTCAAAGCTGTTCGCTTTTTTCGTTTTACTATGTCAGATAGTTTATTTCACAACAGAAACATTTCCTGTCTTACTATCGATTTTAACAGTTTGACCGTAGAAACCGTCAATTTCTTTATTAAGATAATCTGAAATTCCTGTTGGCAATCGTTTCATTTTAAGAATTTCACCAGATTGGTCTGCATAAACAAGAATATGATAGTGATGATAGCTTGGTCTATCATCAATCAATGCAAAATAACCTGTTTTGAGTTTGTCATTAGCACCATCTAAGTAATATAGTTTATTATTATTGATTGTGAAGCTGGTAGCTCCAAGAAAAAGTCGTGCACCTGGATTTTCTAGATAGACATCATTTCCAATTTTTTTAATCTCTGAATAGGTAGTCATTTCTGGTAAATTTGTTACTCGACGACCATCTACCCCAAAGTAATACCTGTTTGGTAAGTTTTGGAAATTCTTTATAACAGCTTTAGGATCAATTTCCTGTCCTTGATCTTTATTATCTGTTAAAGCCAACATCGTATTTGACACGTGATCCCCATATTTATTAGAAAACTTTTTAAACTCTGGTTTGATGTACCAGGCATTCTTTTCAACAATGACTCCATCTTTTGTATAAATAAGGTGATAATCATAACCATCAGACAAAGTAACAATATTTGTGATAATTGTATCATCCGCTTGAGATTGTTCAACCTGACTAGGGAGTTTGGTTAACAGATAGCCATCCTTACCAATGACATAACTTTCTCCATCGCTGGCTGGAACAGCTCTGTCTGCAACCATAGCACCTGAGTTTTCAAAGTAAGACCATTGACCATTTGCAGTAGTCCATCCTGTTGCCATAGCGCCACTGTCTTTGAGGTAATACCAAGTAGACCCTTCTTGGTACCAACCTGTACGCATGGCACCACTATCTGCTAGGGAGTACCATGTGTTACCTTCCTTGTACCAGCCAGTACGCATAGCCCCACTATCTGCGAGCGAATACCATGTATTGCCGTCTTTGAGCCAGCCTGTCTGCATTTTACCAGAACCGTCGAAGTGATACCAAGAGCCAGCATTTTGCACCCATTTATTTTTAGCAAGACTACCATCTTGAGAAAGATTCCAGTCAGCACCATTTTTTACCCAAGTATCTGCAGCCTGTGCTTGGTTGATAGATAAAAGTAGACCAGCACCTACAAGCAAACCAAGTGTGAGTAATTTTGATTTTTTCATAGCCATTTCCTCCTTTATTGAATAGTTATAAAAAGATATTTTTCCATCATAAACATTCTACATAACTCCTAATAATCCTTAAGAGTCAACCAACACCTTCTTTCTATCATCATTGCCCACCCCACACCTTTATGATATACTAAATATAAATATTTTCCTAAAACTTCTACTTTTTGGAACATTTTTGGAGGCAAAAATATGCGGTGGGATATTGGTTCAGTTTATAAATACATTCGTAAGTCAAAAGGGATTACACAAAATGAAGTCTGTGGTGACTACATTACTCATTCTAACTTATCTAAGTTTGAAAATAATCATTCTACTCCTAGGTATGATACTATGGAGTTGCTTTTGAGGCAAATTGATATGAGTTTCGATGAATTTCATTATATTTGTCAACATTACCAAATGGATTCTCGTAAGAAATTATTTTCAGAATATTATCAAGTCATTTCTTCACCTAATCTAGAAGAAATGAAGACACTGCTATCAAAATGTCAAATTTATCTAGATGAAGTGCAGAATGATATCCCAATAGAACATGCTGTGAAAGAACTAACCATTTTTATAGAAGTGATTGAAAATCAGTTTTCCGATAAAGCTCAAGCCTTGGCTGAGGAGTTATGGAAAGAATTGGAAAAAAGAGATCAGTGGTTCCTCTCAGATTTACGATTGCTAGTGATGATCATTTTCCATTTCCCTATTGATTCACTAGAAATGCTACGTCAAAGACTTGTAAAATCTCTAAATAAATACACAGATTATCGTCCAATTCAAAGTATTCATTACTCCATTCTAGCCAATATGACACGAATGTACCTTGAAGCAGGGAAGAAAGATGACTGTCTATGCTTAATTCAAGAATGTCTTGATTTAGCAAAAATATTGAACGATACGATTTATTAGGTGTAGCTCAAGTACGTCTGGGAATTGTTAATGAAGATCATACTATGATTAATAAAGGATTATCCTTACTCGAATCAACAGATGAAAGTCGATTACTAAGGGAAATGAAAAGAGAAGTTAGTGATTATTATCAAGCAGATTTTTTTGAAACAGAGGGCTAATAGTAACTATTACTTTATGAATAAAAGCGAACATGACTTCCTAGTAAACGAAACTGTTCGCTTTTTTCTTTTTACTATGTCAGATAGTTTATTTCACAACAGAAACATTTCCTGTTGAACTGTCGTATCGAACAGTTTCTCCATAAAAACCGGAAATTCCTTTTTCAATATAATCACGGAAATCATTAGGCAAAACTTTCATCTTCACGATTTCACCAGATTCATCTGCATAGCCCAAAATATGGTGATCTTTAGATAATAATCCGTCCATAAACATTGTAAAATATCCAGTTACAAGTTTACCATTATGATCATTGGCAACTCTTAGATAAAGTTTATTGTCATTAATTGTTAATCCAGATGAATCTAGACTAATAACTGGACTTGAGTTTTTAAGATAAAGTTCAGCCCCAACTTTTTGAATAGGGAAGTGAGTAGTGAATTCTGGTAGATTCGCAACCTTACGTCCATCTGCTCCAAAGTAATACTTATTTGGTAAGTTTTGGAAATTCTTTATGACAGCTTTAGGATCAATTTCTTCCCCTGGTTTTTTATTATCAGTAATTGCATCTAAAGTATTTCGTTTTATATCGCCAATCTTTTGATAAGAAAAACGTTCATCAATAGGTTTGATATACCAGGCATTCTTTTCGATAACAACTCCATCTTTCTTATGAACAAGGTGATAGTCATAGCCATCAGACAAAGTAACGATATCTGTAATAACTGTATCATCAAAAGGATCTTGTTCAACCTGACTAGGGAGTTTGGTTAACATATAACCATCCTTACCAATGACATAACTTTCCCCATCGCTTGCTGGAACAGCTCTATCTGCTACCATAGCACCTGATTTTTCAAAGTAAGACCATTGACCATTTGCAGTCGCCCATCCTGTTGCCATAGCGCCACTGCCTTTGAGATAATACCATGTAGACCCTTCTTTGTACCAACCAGTGCGCATAGCCCCACTATCTGCTAGGGAGTACCATGTGCCACCTTCCTTGTACCAGCCAGTACGCATAGCCCCACTATCTGCTAGGGAATACCATGTATTCCCGTCTTTGAGCCAGCCTGTCTGCATTTTACCAGCGCTATCGAAGTGATACCAAGAGCCAGCATTTTGCACCCATTTATTTTTAGCTAAGCTTCCATCTTGAGAAAGATTCCAGTCAGCGCCATTTTTAACCCAAGTATCTGCAGCTTGTGCTTGATTGATTGACAAAAGCAGACCAGCACCTGCAAGTAGACCTAGAGTGAGTAGTTTAGATTTTTTCATAGCCATTTCCTCCTAAAATAGATAAATCCAAAGTAAGAAAATCAAATAGAAACGAAGTCAAAATAGATGTCAGGTTCATGAACCTGAACCATAAGAACTCCTAAAATTTCCAAGAACAAAAGATAGAGACTAGTTTATCAAAAGTACATAGCCATCACCTTCCCCCAACTATAAAATAAATCCTTTTTTATATCTACATTATAGTCCTGCAAAAGAGGAAAGTCAATTAAAATTGTGATCATATTAACATTTTTTTGTTCTAACAGAAATCAATTGATATTTTCATTTGATCTTCATTTCTTATCTCCTTTTTGGAGATTGATTTTTCTAATTTCATTATATCCCTTATTTGTTTTCATATCTCTCCTGTCCCTAGAAAGACTAAATCTGTTCCTAAACGGTCACTTGAACCAAAGAAAAATTCCAAAGCAAATGCCTTGGAACTTCTTATCTTTATTTTGCTTGAATGATTTTAACCACATCTCCTACACTTTGGAGTTGGTCAATTTCCTCATCGCTGATTTCGATATTAAATTCATCTTCCAGTGTCAAGATAAACTCCATCAAGTCAACTGAGTCAGCATCCAAATCGTCTTTCAGACTCAATGATTCGGTCACAATAAAGTCTTCTCCCTGTCGCTCTTGGATAATGGTCACAATACGGTCAAAAATTTCTTTTTCTGTCATCTCTTTTATTCTCCTGAAAATTCACGCGCAGTTTGGGCAACTACGTCTGTTTCTAGCATGGTACGAATCTGGCGAATCGTACTATAAACAGCCTTGGCATCGCTTGAGCCATGAGTCTTGACAACCGGTGCCTTGACACCAAACAAGACTGCTCCACCAACATCTGAGTAGTTGAGCTGTTTTTTCAAACCTCTGAGGCTGTCCTTGAGAAGGAGGGCGCCTAGTTTCGCTCGAAGACCTCCACCTGTAATAGCGGTCTTGAGCAAGCCCATGATTCCCATAGCTGTCCCTTCAATGGATTTGAGCACAGCGTTTCCCGTGAAACCATCTGCCACGACAACATCCGCAACGCCATTCATCAAATCACGTGCTTCCACGTTTCCGATAAAGTTTAAACTTTCATCAGCCACCAGTAATTCATAGGTTTCCTTGCGAAGCGGGTCGCCCTGCTACTCTCTGTTCCGTTGTTGAGCAAGCCAACGCGTGGTTGCGCAATTCCACGGACATTTTTAGCATAGAAGGAACCTAGAACTGCATATTGATGGAGGTGCTGGGCTGTATTTTCCGCATTAGCACCGAGGTCCAGCATGTCAAACCCCTTCCCATCAATAGTCGGCAAGGTTGACATAAGCCCAGGACGATCGATATTCTTGATACGACCCACGATGAAAAATCCTGCTGCTAGTAAAGCACCTGTATTCCCAGCCGAGAGTACAGCATCTGCCTCTCCATCTTTGACAGCCTTGGCCGCCAATACCATACTGGCATTTTTCTTCTTCCGAATAGCTCTCGTAGGTTCATCGTCTGAATCAATCTTCTCATCCGTATGGATAATGCTGACGCGCTCTGTCGCTGTCAGATATTGCTTGATTTTAGCTTCATCTCCGTAGAGTTGAACCTCGATATCTGAAAAGTCAGCTAGGGCTTGATTGACACCCTCAACGATGGCCTGAGGTGCGTAATCGCCTCCCATGGCATCTACTGCGATTTTTTTTTCATTTCTTTTCCTCTTTTAGTAATTGTCCCCAGTCTGCTAGGGAATCAATAAATTTCTTTGATTTTAGGTGAATCCCAACGTACTCTTCGTAGAGTTGATCCATAAATTGGCGTAGTTCTTGCTTGATTTCAGGCTTGAGCGAAATGGTCTCCAAAGTCTCAAAATCAATGGCTTGAAATTGATTGAGCAGATAAGGGATATTGGGATTGAGATGGCAACGTCTCTCATCCTCATGATAATGCTCTGGACAGAGGCAGGCGCCATATTTGAAAGAAAAGTCAAAAGCCTGACCAACCCGATGACAAAAGACACACTCATTAAAATTGAGGCTGATCCCAAATCGAGTCAAGATTTGAATTTCAAAAATATTGGTCAAAACTTGATAATCCAAGCCAGCTTCCATCAACTCCAAAGTCTTTTGTAAAAAAGCAAACAAGGGAGTATCCTGCTGATTGTCCTGCAAACTAGCATCTGCAAGAGACGCTACATAGGTCGCATAGGCCATGACAAAGAGGTCACTATTAATCTTGGGAAAAGTCATCACCTCATGATAGTCCTCAATGTAGCTGAGTCCGTCATCATTGATTCGCAAGAGAAATCGTGCCAGCACCAAGGGTTGAATAACAGGCGCCAGTTTGGACTGCCCAGCGTGTTTGACAAAAAACATGCGCTTGCCAGCCTGCTCTGTAAAAATCTTGACGAGCTTATCATCCTCACGAAAGTTACGATTGTAGAGCACCAAGCCTTGACTCGTGATAGACTGAATCATGCTTCTCTCATGTACTCCTCAAGTCGTTTCACGGCTTCTTTGATAGTCTCCATGCTGGCTGCATAAGATAGGCGAACATAACCTTCCCCGTAACGCCCAAAGGCTGCACCAGGGATAAAGGCAACAGCCTTCTTCTGAGCAAAATCCTTCAGAAAAGCGAAAGAATCTTGATTATATCCTGCTGGAATCTTAGCAAAGATATAAAAGGCACCGTCTGGTTTGATAATCTCAAAACCAAGAGCAGTCATTTTTTCGATGATATAGTCCCGACGCTGGATGTATTCCTTCTTCATAGGTTCCGCATCATTTTTACCAGCCGTCAAGGCTTCTACCGCAGCATGTTGAGCCATAGTATTTGCGGCAGTCACCAAGTACTGGTGACTCTTAATCAACTGAGCTGTGAAGGCTGCAGGAGCGAAAATCAGTCCCAAACGCCAACCGGTCATGGCATGTGATTTAGATAGACCATTGATAATAATAGCCTGATCTCTCAACATGGTTCCCAGAGATACATGGGCTTCGCCTGTGTAGGTCAATTCTGAGTAAACCTCATCACAGACAACAAAAATTTCGTACTTGCGTAAAACAGCTGCCAAGTCCTCCAACTGCTCCCGACTGTAGGTAATTCCTGTCGGATTAGCTGGATAGTTGAGAATAACCGCCTTGAGCTTGTCTCCTGCTCCAAAATGGCGCTTCTCAACATCTCAGGAGTCAAGACAAACCCATTTTCAGTTGTGTCAATCTCGACAATCTCTGCCCCAACTAGATTGACAATCGGTTCATAACCCGGATAAGCAGGAGCTGGCAAGAGCACCTTGTCTCCCTCTTCCAAAATAGCTGTCAAAGTAGCAGATAAGGCCTCTGTCGCCCCAATTGTAACCAAGATTTCATTTTCAGGAGCATAGTCCAGTTGGTACTTTTCCTTAACAAAGTCACTGGCCGCCTGACGTAGAGTCAGCAGACCACTCATCCCTGTATAGTAGGATTGGTTCTGGTCAATCGCTCTGCTTGGCTGCCTCCTTGACATGATCTGGCGTTGTAAAAATCAGGTTCCCCCAAAGGTCAAACGCAAGACCCCAGGAATCTCCGAAATAGCCTGGTCAAACTGACGAATCAACGAAACTTGAATCTTATCTAACTGTTTATTAAAGCGCTTAGTTAAGTCCATAGATACCTCCTACTTTCAAAACGTATCTCTATTATACTACAAAAGCCCCCCGACCGCAAAAATACATGATAGAATAGCTTTCCACTTTCTATTTTACTTTTCCTCTCTACAGGTCTATAATGGTAACAGATTCTATTTGGAGGTTTTTATGTCATTTCTATCAAAAAATGGAGCAGGCATCTTGGCCTGCCTTCTCATTTCCATCCTATCTTGGTACTTAGGAGGATTCTTCCCTGTTATTGGCGCTCCTGTTTTTGCGATTTTTATGGGCATGCTCCTACATCCCTTTCTCTCGTCATATAAACAACTGGATGCTGGATTGACCTTTAGTTCCAAGAAATTGCTCCAGTATGCCGTTATCTTGCTTGGTTTTGGTCTCAATATCTCGCAAGTCTTCACAGTCGGACAATCTTCACTCCCTGTCATCCTGTCCACCATTTCAATAGCCTTGATTGTTGCCTATCTTTTCCAGCGCTTCTTTGGACTGGACACAAAACTGGCTACCTTGATTGGAGTAGGTTCTTCTATCTGTGGGGGCTCTGCCATTGCAGCAACAGCGCCTGTTATTCACGCCAAGGAAAAGGAAGTCGCCCAAGCCATCTCCGTTATCTTTTTCTTCAATGTCTTGGCTGCACTCATCTTTCCAACTCTAGGTACCTGGCTTCATCTATCCAATGACGGCTTCGCCCTCTTTGCAGGAACTGCGGTCAATGATACTTCCTCTGTAACGGCTACCGCCAGCGCCTGGGACAGTCTCTACCAGACTAATACCCTCGAATCCGCAACCATTGTCAAACTCACACGTACTCTAGCTATCATCCCCATCACTCTCTTTCTCTCCTACTGGCAAAGCCGCCAACAAGAAAACAAGCAAAGCCTACAACTGAAAAAAGTCTTCCCACTTTTTATCCTTTACTTTATCCTTGCCTCTCTCCTCACTACACTACTCACCTCTCTAGGTGTGTCCAGTAGTTTCTTTACCCCACTCAAACAACTCTCCAAATTCCTCATTATCATGGCCATGAGTGCTATCGGGCTTAAAACCAATCTAGTAGCTATGGTTAAATCCAGCGGAAAATCCATTGTTCTCGGAGCCATCTGCTGGATTGCCATCATCCTCACTAGTCTTGGTATGCAGACCCTTATCGGTATTTTCTAACACAAAAGGTAGCCCACCAGCTACCTTTTTCTTATGCTTCCTCAATCAAGCGTGTATGTTCTCTCTTGATGCAACGATTCATCACGATATCATCACATCCACCAGCACGCAAGATTTCTTCCGCTTCTAGACTTTCAAGTCCCAGCTGTGCCCAAAAAATCTTGGCATCAGCCTTGAGAAAATCACGCGCCACATCAGGCAGAAAACTCACTGCGACGGTAAACATTGACAATATCTACAGGAAAAGGAATCTCAGCTAGGCTAGCATAAGCCTTTTCACCCAAGATTTCGCCACCTGCCGCCTTGGGATTGACTGGGATAATTTTATAACCCCGAGCCTGCATTTCCTTGGTCACTCGATTGCTAGTTGTTTCCTCACGGTCTGACAACCCCACCACAGCAAGGGTTTTACTCGTTGCGAGATACTGACGAATCACGCCATCACTTGGATTGATAAATTCTTGACTCATAGAAATCCTCCTTTTTCATCAGTATAGCATATTTTGAAAAGGCTTGCATAATTCTACTACAAAAAGGAGGACTAGCCCCCTTTTTATTTAGCCTCGTACCAGGTTGCCCCTTCATTTTCATCTGCGATGAGGGGAACACTGAGTTGAATGGCTTCTTCCATGGTTTGTTTGACCAATTTTTTCATCTCTGCCAATTCAGATTTAGGAACTTCAAGGACGATTTCATCGTGCACTTGTAACAGCATCTTAGTCTGATAACCACCTGCAACCAAGGCTTTATCTAGCTGAATCATGGCAATCTTGAGAATATCTGCCGCCGAACCCTGGATAGGAGAGTTGATAGCAGTTCGCTCCGCAAAACCACGAATGTTAAAGTTGCGCGAATTGATATCTGGCAACTCACGACGACGTTTAAAGAGGGTCTCCACATAGCCCTTATCACGCGCCTCACGCACCACTTCATCCATGTAATTTTTAATACCTGGGAAGCGTTCAAAGTAGGTATCAATGTAAGCTTTAGCTTCCTTACGGCTAATGCCCAGATTATTAGACAAGCCAAAGTCTGAAATTCCATAAACCACTCCAAAATTAACCGCCTTGGCATTGCGACGGTCGTTTGCAGTCACATCCTCAGGACGTTCAATGCCAAAGACACGCATGGCTGTCGAGGTATGGATATCCGCTCCCTCTTGGAAAGCCTTAATCAAGTGCTCATCCTTAGAAATATGCGCCAAAATGCGCAATTCAATCTGTGAATAGTCCGAGCTGAGTAGCACACTATCCTCCCACTCAGGAACAAAAGCCTTCCTAATCAATCGCCCTTGTTCCAAGCGAACAGGGATATTTTGCAAGTTTGGATCCACACTAGACAGACGTCCAGTCTGGGTCAAATCCTGAACATAGCGAGTATGAATCTTGCCATCAGCCAAAATCCAGTCCTGCAAGCCAATCACATAAGTCGATTGAATCTTGGCAATCTGACGATAGTCTAGGATTTTTTTAACAATCGGAGCAATAGGAGCCAGACGCTCCAAGACATCCACCGCAGTCGAGTATCCAGTCTTAGTTTTCTTAGTGTACTCTAGAGGAAGTCCCAATTTTTCAAAGAGAAGCACGCCCAACTGCTTAGGCGAGTTGATATTAAACTCCTCACCAGCCAGTTCGTAAATCTCCTGAGTGAGTTTTTCAATGACAAGCTCATTTTCATCCTGCATCTCAAGCAAGGTCTCTTTCTTGACCGTAATCCCAGCAATTTCCATCTTGGCAAGGACAAAAGCCAGAGGTTGCTCCATATCATAAAGAAGCTCTAATTGCCCATTTTCGCTGAGTTTTTCAAGCAAAATAGGCTCTGTTTCGACCAAAACTGTAAGCTTACGTGCCAAATGTTCTAAGAATTTCTCGCGTTCAGGAATGGCCTTCTTGACTCCCTTACCATAGAAAGTCTCATCATCAACCAAATAAGTCTGACCATAAAGACTAGCAATAGTCGCAATTTCATTGTCCTCCACAGTCGAAAGGAGATATTTAGCCAAACGGCTATCAAAAGCAGGCGCCTGCAAATCCACACCAAAACGATTCAAGAGAACTTTAGCCTTCTTAAAGTCATAAACTCTCAGAGGTGTTTTTTCTAAAAAGTTCTTGAAAATCGGCTCTTGCAAAAGTTCAAGTTTGTCTGTGACATAGAGCTTATCTCCACAAGACCAGGCAAAACCAACCAAATCATCCGTATGGTAATTCTCACCAAAAAGCTCAAAATGGAAGATAGACTCTTCACTCAGCATGTCTTGACTGATTTGGTCAACAATAGTAAAGTCCAAACTCTCAGCCACTTCAGCTGACGATGCATTTAAAGTCTGCTTGAGCTGTTTGAAGCCCATCTCATCGTAGAATTTCCCAAGGTTTTCAACATCTGGACCGCTATAGACCAACTCCTCCAAACCAATCTCAATCGGTGCCTTGGTATCAATGGTCGCTAGTGTTTTAGACAAAAAGGCCTGTTCCTTATCATTGATAAGATTTTCCTTCATCTTAGAAGCCTTCATCCCATCAATATTCTCATAAATCCCCTCGAGTGAGCCATGCTCCAGCAAGAGCTTGATACCCGTCTTTTCACCAATTTTGGTTACTCCAGGGATATTATCCGACTTATCACCCATGAGCGCCTGAGATCGATAAACTGCGTCGGTGTAATGCCCATCTTTTCCATAAGATATTCTGGCGTAAAGGCCTCAAACTCAGCCACACCTTTCTTGGAAATTTCAACCACCGTATGCTCATCCGTCAGCTGAATCAAATCCTTGTCCCCACTGACAATGGTAATATCAAAACCATCCTGCTCTGCTAGTTTATCCAATGTCCCAATGATGTCATCAGCCTCATACTGAGCCAACTCATAGTGACGAATCCCCATATGATCCAGCAACTCACGAATGAAGGGAAATTGCTCACGAAACTCATCAGGAGTCTTAGCCCGACCACCCTTATAGTCCGCATACATCTCTGTACGGAAGGTCGTCTTTCCCGCATCAAAAGCCACCAAAATATGACTCGGCTCAACCCGCTCCAACAAATGGCTCAACATCAACTGGAAACCATAAATCGCATTGGTATGCAAGCCAGCCGCATTCTTAAAACGGTCCAACTGCTGATAGAGCGCAAAAAATGCTCGAAAAGCAACAGAAGACCCATCAATCAATAATAATTTTTTCTTATCCATACACCCATTATAAAGGAAAGCACCAAAAAATACCATTGGGAAGAGCCAGACCAAGTATTTTTCATCCTTTTTCCGAATAAATAGATAGAGCCAGAGAATCTAGTAAACCTAGATTTAAAAATGTGCTATAATGAAAGGAGAAAGAATATGGCATTACGTCATCCGGGCATCAGCCCGACCAATGACTTGGTTGCTAAGAAAATCTTTAGCAACCCAGAAATCACTTGTCAATTTATTCGTGATATGCTGGATTTACCAGCAAAAAATGTGACCATTTTGGAGGGAAGTAACATTCACGTCTTGTCTTCCCTGCCCTACTCGGCGCAGGATTTCTATACCAGTATAGATGTTTTGGCGGAGTTGGACAATGGCACTCAGGTAATAATTGAAATTCAGGTGCATCATCAGAATTTTTTCATCAATCGCCTGTGGGCTTACCTTTGCAGTCAGGTCAATCAAAACCTTGAAAAAGTTCGCCAACAAGAAGGCAATACTCACCAAAGCTATAAACACATCGCACCAGTATACGCTATCGCAATCGTGGATAGCAACTACTTCTCAGATGACTTGGCTTTTCATAGCTTTAGTATGCGCGAGGACACGACAGGTGAGGCTTTAACAATTACAAACAATGGACAAGAAAACCATCTAGTCAAGATGGCATTCTTGGAATTAAAAAAATACAGAGAAACCAGCAAAGACAAGCTTCGCAAGCCGTGGTTGGAGTTTTTCGGGAATAAGCCCTTTACCCAACAACCCGAGCGAGTTATCAGCCAGGCAGAACAACTGCTTGACTATAAGAGCTGGTCCGAGGAGGACAGGAAAATGTTTAGTGAACAGCGTAGACGCGAAGAACAAGCCTTGTTAGCACAGGACTATGCCTTGGAACAAGCTGAAGAAAAAGGTTTAGAGCGTGGGAAAGTTGAAGGAAGGGAAGAAGGGAAACTTTTTGCCTTCTTAGACATGGTTCGTCAAGGTCTCCTGACTTCCGAGGTTGCCAGCCAGCAGTTGGGCATGACCGTCGCTGAATTTGAGGCACTATTGTAAGTTTATAGAATAAAAGTGAACAAATCTGAAACATCGTTTTGTTCACTTTTTTCTTCTTTTCAACAGAACTCTCACTATAGTCCATATCACAAAAAGAGAAGGTCATAAATCCTTCTCTTTTATATCTTCAACTAATTAGTTTTTGCGTTTCACAAATGGAAGGGCACCAAGGAGCAATCCAAGGAATCCTAATGATGCAATTGCAACATTATCTTTACCACCAGTATTTGGAAGTTCTTTCTTATCTTCAGCTTTTGCAGCTGGGGCTTGATAAGTATTGTCTTTGTTAGTACCTGCTACAGTTGGTGCAACCGCAGGAGTTGATGGTGTATCAGCTGTTGGTGTAGCTGAAGCATCTGTTCCAGGAGCTGATGGTGTTTTTGGTACAAGTGCAGGTTCATTGACAGCTGTAGTATCAGAATTTTCACGCGGTGGATTTCCAGGTGTTCCAACTTTAGCTGGGATTGGAAATTCAGGAGCTGGTTTTTCAGGTCTTGATGGCGCTGTATTTTCTTTATTCGATTCAGGTAATTTACCTTCATTTAATTTTGATAAATCAAATTCAGGTTTATCATTCACAAGATTTAACCAAGCAGCTTTAAGTTCTTCTAATTCTGCTTTAGCTTTATCTAATTCACCTTTTCAATCCTTCTACAAAATAATCTTCAGCACCATTTTCTGCATCTTTCACGTCAGATTCGAGTTTTTCAACTTCTTTTTCAAGACGTTTGATTTCAGATTTAATATCTGGAACTTCTGTTTTTGGTTGCTCAGCTGGAGCTTCACCTTCTGGTTTAGATGGCTCAGTTGGAGCATTATCATCATTTACACCACCATTGAACTCAGGAGTATTTTCAGTTGTAGGCGCTTCTTCATCGTTTACTCCACCGTTGAACTCAGGTTTTTCTTCAGCAGTAGCAGCTTCAGAAGCGTTCACTCCGCCATTGAACTCAGGTTTTTCTTCAGCAGTAGTAGCTTCATCATCATTTACTCCACCACTGAAATCTTTAGGTCCTTCACCTTTAGGAACTTCTTTTAAGTTTTCGATATAACCTAAAGTTGCATTATAATCATCAGTTAGCTTGTCAATTTCATCTTTGTAAGCTTTTACTACTTCGTTAACTTCGTCAAATTTAGCTTGTGCATCATCTGCAGCAGTCTTAGCAGAAGCAACAGCAGCTTCTAATTTAGTAACAGCATCTTGTAATTTATCCTTAACATCTTGATCAGCATTATTTTTATTAGCTGTTTCAAGTGCAGTTTTAGCTTTTTCTAAAGTTTCTTTTTGTTTATCTAATGCTGCATTTTTTTCTTCTAATGCTTTAGCTTTTTCAGTAGCATCTGCTTTATCTTTATCAGCTACTTTAGTTAATTTTTCGATTTTTTCAGCTAAATCATCAGCAATATCTGTAAGTTTTTTAACGATTGGTTTAGAAGCTTCTTTGTTGTAAGCAGCGTCTAATTTTTCTTTATCAGCAGCTGGAAGCTCAGATAGAGCTTTACCTTCTTGTTTTGTAGCACCGATTTCGTCAGCTTGAGGATCTTGATCTTTAGTAGCTTCAGCAGTCGCATTTTGATTTTCTAATTCTTTAAGAACATCCTCAGCTTTTAAATCACCATTTTCAACTGCAACTAAAATATCTTCTTTACCTAATGCTTTTTTAGCTTCTTCTTTATTTGTAATCTTAGCATCAGCATCGATATCTTTTTCTAATTGATCTAAAGCATCTTTAAGAGCAGTTCTAGTTTCAGCTTCTTCTTTTTTAAGTTCTTCAACTTTTGCTTTTGCTTTTTCTGCTTCTTCTTTAGCTTTAGCTAATTCAGCTTCTGCGTCAGCTTTAGCTTTATCGGCTTCATCTTTTTTAGTTTGAGCAGCTGTTACATCTTCAGCTTCTTTAGTAGCTTTAGCTGTAGCTTCATCTGCTTTTGTTTTAGCTTCGTCTGCTTTTTTCTGCAATTCAGCAACTTTAGCATCTGCTTCTTTTTTAGCTTCAGCAGCTTTTTCTGCTTCTGTTTTTTCTGCTGGTTTAGCTGGTTCTTCTTCTACTGGTTTAGCTGGCTCGTTAGCTTCTTTTTCTTTAGCAGCTTTCACTTCTTCTAGAGTTTTGTTGTACTCATCAGTAAGTTTGTTTAATTCGTCAGCAACAGCTTTAGTATCTGAAGCAGCTTGATCAAAGTCATTTTGTGCAGCATCGCGAGCTGCTTCTGCTTTTTTAGCAACATCTTCTAAAATTTTAACAATTTCTTCAGATGAACCATTTGCTTTTGCTGTTTCAAGAGCTTTTTTAGTTTTTTGTAGAGTTTCATCTCTCTTAGTTAATGTATCAGCTTTTTATCTTCTTCAGCTTTTAACGCTTCAGCATCCTCTTTAAGAGAATCAACATTTTCACCTAAATCATCAGCTTTATCTTGAAGTTTTTCTGATTCAGGACGAGCAGCATCAGCTTTTTCAGCTTTGTCAATTCCAGCTTTGATGTCTGCTGGTAATTGATCTTTAGTTTTAGCTTCGGCTGGAGTTGTAGTAGGATTACTTGCAGTATTGTTGTCGTTTTCTAATTCTTTTAGAATATCCCCGGCTTTTAAGTCACCAGCTTCTACAGCCTTTAATAAATCTTCTTTTTGCTTTTTTTGTCAAAGCAATTCGTTATCAGGAAGTTTGTTTCAAAGCTTCAGTTAAAAGCATCTTTAGAATCAGCTTCTTCTTTTTTAGCGTCTTCTTCTTTTTTAGCTTCTTCTTTAGCTTTAGCGTCAGCTTCAGCAGCTTTTTCTTTAGCAGCAGCTAATTCATCATCTGCAGTTTTTTTAGCTTCTTCAGCTTTAGTTTTTGCAGCATCAGCATCAGCAGCTTCTTTTTTCTCCGTTTCAAGTTTTGTAGCTGCTTCGTCAGCCACAGGAGTTGTTTTATCTACTTTTGCTTGAGCTTCAGCAACTTTTTCTTCAGCTTTTTTAACGTCAGCTTCAGCTTGTTTAATTTCTGGACTTGTAACTTCTGATTTAGGAGTTGCAGCAACTCCAGTTTCTCCAGCAGGCTGAGTAGTAGCTGTATTAGAATCATCAGCTTTCACGACTGACGGTTGAGATGCAACAAATGCCGCTCCCAAAACAGCTACACTAGCCAAACTAGTCAAAATCATTTTCTTTTTGTTCATCCTGTGTACCTCTTTTTAAGAATCATATTTATGTACATTATAAACCTTTTTTTAAGTGAAATCAAGGGATATGTTATATTATATATCCTTTATTATTGATATATTATATTTCAAAAACTATGGAAAAATCTCAAGAAGAGTGAAGCATATTTTTACTAACTTTCTTTTTCTTTCTTTTCATTATTTTTCATTTTTCTATAGTAAATTATAGTTTTTGAATTTAATTCAGATGTCTTAATTCTTCATAAAAACTCTAGTTTAAACAAAAAAACAGGAGATTTCTCTCCTGTTCAGATTCAATCACTTAAATTCTATACCATCATATGATTTAGTTTTTACGTTTCACAAATGGAAGGAATCCAAGAAGTAATCCTAAGAATCCTAAGAATGCTACTGCAACATTATCTTTTCCACCCGTATTTGGAAGTTCTTTCTTATCTTCAGCTTTTGCAGCTGGGGCTTGATAAGTATTATCTTGGCTAGTTCCTGCTACAGCTTGAGCAGCAGTAGCTGGAGCTGATGGAACTTCTGAAGCTGGACTATTTGTTCCAGGTGCTGGCGCTGCTGGGGATTCAGTAGATGGTGCATCAGCAGATGGGCCTGCTGGCGTTTCTGACACTGGAGCAGGAGTTTCAGAAGCTGGAGCTGGATTTCCTGGTGTTCCAACCTTAGCTGGGATTGGGAATTCTGGAGCTGGTTTTGCAGGTCTGTCTGGAGTCTTGTTTGATTCTTTTTGAGGCTCTGTTTGAGGTTCTGTATATTCTGGTTTGTCAAGAATGGCAGCATCTCCATTAGAAGCTTCTGGTTCCAAACCTTTAAGAGCTGCTTCTAGATCAGCTTCTGCCTTCTCCAATTCCGCTCTTTTAGCATCTAATTCTTTCTGAAGCCCTTCTTTAATATAATCTTCAGAACCATTTGCTTCCGCATCTTTAAGATTATCTTCTAATTTAGAAACTTCTTTTTCCAAATCAGCGACCTTGTTTTGAAGAGTTTCAATTGTTGTATCCAATTTAGCTTCTTCAGCTTTCAAGTCTGCTTCACGCGCTTTAAGTTCTGCTTGAGCTGCTTCTAGAGCTTTATCTGCAGCATCAAGATCCTTTTGAGCAGCTTCTCTATATTGATCTGCTTGTTCACCATCAGCGTCAGCATAGCTATCAAGTTCTTTTTGAGCTTTTTCTTTCGCCGCTTTTGCGGCTTCTACAATAGTTTTTGCTTCTTCAACATCATTTTTCGCAGCTTCTACACGTTCGCCAGCATCCTTAGCATCTGTCTTTTCTTCGTCCAAACGCTTGTTGATTTTATCCTGACTATCTGCATCAATTCCACCATTAACTGGCTTAGCTTCTGTAACTTCACCTGATTCATTACGAACCAACTCAGCACCTGGAGCTGGTTGTACAGTTGGATTAGTCACACCGGCTTTATTAAAGTCATCTTCTAACTCTTTTGCAACATCTTCAGCATCCAAATCACCATTTTCGATAGCCTTTAAGATATCTTCCTTACCGATTTCAGCTTTTGCTTCCTCAATAGCTTTCGCCTTATCTTCTGCTTTAATGCTGTCGTCTTTGTTAATGTTATCTTCAACAGCTTTTTCCATTTTTCAAAAAGCGACTTTTTAAAGCCTCTTTAGTATCCGTAGTAGCTGGTTGTGTTGCAGTAGGTTGCGCATCTTCAGCTTTTACAGTTGAAGGATTAGATGCAAGAAAACCTGATCCCAAAACAGCCACACACTAGCCAAGCTAGTTAAAATCATTTTCTTTTTTATCCATTTTTGAAACCCCTTTTTAAAATTATATTTGAATTTATTATAACGCTTTTCAAAGAAAAATAATCAAATAATAACTTATTTTATATATTCAATTATATTCTTATATAGATTTTTCAAATATACCTATTATAACAAAAAGAAAGCTCATTTTATAAGCTTTCTTTTTATTTTCGTTTCATCATTTACATTTTATAAGGTAAATTTTCCACTTTTAAACCCACTCACCGTTGGCATTTACTGTATAACCATTGATTGTAGTGCTGACAGCAAGAGCTCCTGAACTATAAGCATAGTACCATTTGCCATCTACTTGGAACCAACCAGTCTTCATAGCGCCTGAACCGTCAAGATAATACCAGCTACCACCTTGTTTCAACCAACCAGTTTTCATAGCACCCGAATTATCAAGGTAGTACCATGTTCCACCTACTTGGAACCATTGGCTAGCTTTCATTGCACCTGAACTATTTAGATAATACCATGTGCCACCATCTTGCAACCAACCAGTTTGCATTTCGCCTGAACCATTTAAGTAGTACCAAGTGTCACCTTCTTTAAACCACCATTTTTGCATCACGCCTGCAGCATTAAAATGATACCATTTACCACCATCTTTCAGCCAACCAGTCTTCATTCCATCTTCTTTAGAGAAATAATACCAGTCACCCTCAACCTTCTTCCATCCAGCCTGACGATTTCCTTCACTATCGATAAAGAATTTTTTACCATCAATTACAACAATCCCTTGTTTAAGGACACCTTCCTCATCCAAGAAATAATGTTTCCCATCAACAGTAATATCACCCGTTAAACGGACACCTTCTTTAACATAGTAAGTTTTATCATCGATTTTAACAAAACCAGTTTTCTTCTCACCATCTTCTACAAAATAATAAGTCTTATCAGCAACTTTTACAAAGCCGAGCTTTTTAACACCATCTTTTTCATCTAGATAGTATTGCTTATCACCTGCAGTCAATAGACCTTTCTTCATAGCTCCGTCAGCTTCAAAGTAGTAAGTCTTATCATGGATCTTTTGCCAACCGCTAACCTTTTTGCCGTCCTTGATATAGTAGACTTTTCCGTTCTCTGTTTTGAACTGACCTGCCGCTGCAGACTGATTTTGGTTGTTGTTACCAGCATTATTTTGGTTAGCATTAGTAGCTGTGTTTGAACGATAGACATGATAAAGAATACCATCTTTTAAATTACCAGTAACATACTCATAGTTAGCAATTGTTGGATGGCTTGTGTCTGATGCTTCAGATCCTTTACGCGGATCCTTAATATTTACTGGATCGCTACTACCCTCTTTATAAACTACAAAACGAACTTCCTTGACTGCTGAATTCCCACTAGTTGTTGCAGCGTTTTGATTGTTGTTTGTATTTGTATTCGTTGCAGCAGCCGTATTTCCACCATGATAAGGATTACTTTGAGCAGAAGAATTATTGCTATTATCTGTTGTAATATCTGGAGAATACACGTGGTACATTACCCCATCCATTTCTCGAGGAGAACTATATCTATATTTAGCAATTTCAGGATGATTAGAGATTGATGAAGAAGTGACATCCTTTCCTGTAAGTGGTGTTTTTAAGTCAACAAAATCTCCGTTTTTAAATTCTACAAAACGAACTGCTTTGATGTTAGAAGTTGCCGAAGCACTCGTTGACCCTGCTTCAGCTGCCTGTACTTGTTGAACTGTCGCCATAGCTAGCACAGAAGTGGCTAGCAAGATACCTGTTACTGTTTTTCTCATGGGAAAACCCTCCTTTATTAAATGGTTAAATTTATCTAGATTATATCTTTTTCCTATAATAAATGCAATAAAAAACATAAAAAGTGTAGAAATATTTAAATGCAAAAAAGAGAGCAGTTGAAAAACCACTCTCTTAGTCTTTTTATACCCATTCACCGTTGGCGTTCACATAGTAGCCATCAACTGTAGTGCTTACTGCAAGGGCACCTGAACTATAAGCATAGTACCATTTACCACCTACTTGGAACCAACCAGTTACCATGGCACCTGAGCCTTTAAGGTAGTACCAAGCACCACCAACTTTAACCCAGCCAGTTTCCATAGCACCTGAGCTGTTTAGGTAGTACCAAGTTCCACCATCTTGCAACCAGCCAGTTTGCATTTCACCTGAACCATTTAGATAGTACCATTTGTTACCATCTTTGATCCACCATTTTTGCATCACACCTTCAGCGTTAAAGTAGTACCATTTACCACCGTCTTTAAGCCAACCAGTTTGACGTTTACCTTCTTTATTCACATAAACCCAGTGATTGTCAACTTTGTTCCAACCAGCTTTAGTATCAGAATCATCTGTCAAGAAGTACGTTTTACCATCAACAGTGATTTCACCAAACTTACGTTCACCTTCTTCAGTGACATAGTAATACTTGTCACCAGCACCCTTGATAAGGCCTGTCTTACGTTCACCTTCTGCAGTGATGTAATACCATTTACCAGCGCTATCTTTTACAATACCTGATTGAGCTTTACCTTTTTCATCAAAGAAGTACCATTTCGTACCAACTTTATGAGCTCCGTTTGTCACAACGCCATCTTTTACAAAGTGAGATTGACCGTTTTCTGTGACAACTTCTGTTCTACGGACACCATTTGCATCAAAGTAGTAAGTTTTTTCTCCCACTTTGAGGAAACCAGTTTTCTTAACACCTTGATTATCTAGGTAGTAGCGTTCAGAGTTGTTCTCGATGATACCACGAGCCATAACACCTTCACTGTTGAAGTAGTAAGTCTTGTTGTCAATCATGACCCAACCCTTAACTGGGTTCCCGTGTGAATAGAAGTAACGGTTACCTGACACTTCACGCCAGCTGTTATTTTTATCAGTAGATTTATAACCTTGTTTATTCAAATCCGCAGACGCTGTATTTGGGTCATTTTCCAACTCATCAAGTTTTGTACCCTTTTCTACAAATACATAGTAACGAACACCACCCTCTACATAAGTATTTTGATATTCGAATTTATCAATGTATTTATGTAAATCAATTTTCTGGTCTCCTGCCTCATGGTAGACTGTCGTACGAGTACGTGAACGGTCGTTCGAAATCGTCACCCATTCTGTTTTACGAACAAACTCTTCCGCATGTACAGAAGGAGCTGTGATAGCTGAGTAAGCAGTCACAGCAGCGCCTGCCATTGTGACACTAGCAAGAGCTAGAGCTAAAGCTTTTTTATTTTTCATGTGAACATTCTCCATTCTTAAATTTAGCTATTATGCTTTTCTTTATTGTATCTTATTTTTACAAAAATTTCTAAGAAAAACTGGACTTTTTATGGAAAAAATAAAAAGCAGAAGAAATCTCCTGCTTTTTTATTGAGCTAGATTATTTAACCCATTCACCGTTTCCGTTAACAGTGTATCCACCTACAGTAGTGTTAACTGCAAGGGCACCTGAACCGTCAACGTAGTACCATTTACCACCAACAGTGAACCATTGGCTAGCTTTCATAGCACCTGATGCTTCAAGGTAGTACCATTTACCACCGTCTTGCAACCAACCAGTTTGCATTTCACCGTTTCCGTTTAGGTAGTACCAAGTGTTTCCATCTTTAACCCACCATTTTTGCATTACGCCTTCAGCGTTAAAGAAGAACCATTTACCGTCAACTTGTTTCCAACCTGAAACAGCTTTGTTAGAAGCGTAGTATTTCCAACCATCTTCTTCTTGAACCCATTGATCTTTCACAACGTTGTATGAGTCAGTTTTTTCAAGAACCAAATCAAGGTTTGCGTTTGTGAACATATCAGCTTTACCGTCTTTATCTAGGTCAGCTGAACCTGAGTATACAAATGTTCCTTCTGCTACACTACCGATTTCTGCACCGTTTGAAGTTTTGTTTACTGTATAAAGTCCGCTATTTGATTCGATACCTTTTACAACATAACCTTTTGGTACATAAGCAACACGGTATTGAACCAATCCACCATGTGGTACTGACAATTCAACATCACCTGCTGCGTCAGACTCAGCTGAAACAACTGCTGCTTTACCGTATTTCAAGTAGTCAGCTTCGTTTGCCCAAATCATAACATCAACTTTAACACCTGCTACTGCAGCACCTTGAAGGTCACGAACGTGGAAACGTACATGAGAACCGTTACCAAACATAACTGGTTTACCGTGGTAAGGGTTGTAAGCTGGAGTTTCTGGTTTGTATTGGTTAGCTGGATCAACTACACCAGTGTGAGCAGATACAACTTTGTTACCTTCGTATTGTTTAACATCAAGTCTACCTGTTTTTGGATTTACTACTCCACTTTCAGTGTAACCGTTGTTAGTATCAGCTGAAACAGCTTGCACAGCACCAAATCGTCGCAGAGCGACTGCGCTTGTCAATAAAACTTTTTCATCGTTTTTATCTCCTTCATTTTTCATTATATATTTTTTCGTAAGACTATCTTACTACCATACAGTATATAAATATTTGCAGGATTTGTCAAGGGTTTTCTTCTAGTTTTTAAAGTTTTTACCCATTTTTAGAAAAAAAGGTGAAAAAAACATTTTTGTGAGAAAAAATACCCGTCAAATACTGCATTTTTCAAGTGAAAATCTCACAAACTTATCATCCTTGAGTAAAATCATTCATATCTAATCCACATAGACAGTTGGACAGAACTCACGTCTATGGTATTATCTTATAAACACTTCTAAATGTCAAGTAAAAATGGCAAGTTTTTTGATAAGAACTTGCCATTTCATCAACTTTCTACTATTTAAAATGTGACCTCATAGCAAGGCCTCAAACTCAGCGACGGTCATGCCTAATTGCTCGCTAGCAACCTCGGAAGTCAGAAGACCTTGGCGAACGAGATTTGCTGGTTTCTCTGTATTTTTTTAGTTCTTATTCGTGATGCTCTTTCAATAGTTCTTCAAACTCAGCGACCGTCATGCCCAACTGCTGGCTGGCAACCTCGGAAGTCAGAAGACCTTGACGAACCATATCTAAGAAGGCAAAGAATTTCCCACGCTCTAAACCTTGTTCAATACCTTGTTCCAGCCCCTCTGCCCTAGCAGTTTCCAAGGCATAATCCTGAGCCAATAACGCTTGTTCTTCACGCATACGTAGTTGACTAAACATTTTTCTGTCCTCCTCGGACCAGCTTTTATAGTCTAGCAGTTGATCTGCCTGGCTGATGGCTCGCTCAGGTTGTTGGGTAAAGGGTTTGTTACCGAAAAACTCCAACCATGGCTTGCGAACCTTGTCTTTGCTGGTTTCTCTGTATTTTTAGGTCTTATTTATGATGGTCTTTCAATAGTGCCTCAAACTCAGAGACAGTCATATCCAACTGCTGGCTGGCAACCTTGGAACTCAGAAGACCTTGGCGAACTAGATTTGCTAACATAGCGAAACTACCTTCAGCTTTCCCACGCTCTAAACCTTGTTCAATACCTTCGGCCCTAGCTGTTTCCAAGGCATAATCCTGAGCCAATAACGCTTGTTCTTCACGCATACGTAGTTGACTAAACATTTTCCTGTCCTCCTCGGACCAGCTCTTGTAGTCCAGCAGTTGGTCTGCTTGACTGATGGCTCGCTCGGGTTGTTGGGTAAAGGGTTTATTCCCGAAAAACTCCAACCATGGCTTGCGAATCTTATCTTTGCTGGTTTCTCTGTATTTTTTTAATTCCAAGAATGCCATCTTGACTAGATGGTTTTCTTGTCCATTATTGGTGATAGTTAAGACCTCACCTGTCGTGTCCTCTCGCATACTGAAACTGTGGAAAGCTAAATCATCTGAGAAGTAATTACTGTCCACGATTGCGATAGCGTAAACAGGTGCGATATGCTTGTAACTCTGGTGTGTATCACCTTCACGTTGGCGAATTTTTTCTAGGTTTTGATTAACCTGACTGCACAGGTAAGCCCATAAACGATTAATGAAAAAATTCTGATGATGCACCTGAATTTCAATGATTACTTGCGTGCCATTGTCCAACTCCGCCAAAACATCTATACTGGTATAGAAATCCTGCGCCGAGTAAGGTATGGAAGGCAAGACGTGAATATTGCTTCCCCTCCAAAATGGTCACATTTTTTGCTGGTAAATCCAGCATATCGCGGATAAATTGACAAGTGATTTCTGGATTGCTAAAGATTTTCTTAGCTACCAAGTCATTAGTCGGGCTGATGCCTGGATGTCTTAGAATCATATTTCCTCTCCTTTCATTATAGCACATTTTAAAATCTAGGTTTCCTAGATTCTCTGGCTCTATCTATTTATTCGGAAAAGAGATGAAAAAAACCTGAGAATCATCTCAGGCTTGGGCATTAAATCTTTTTCTCAATACTGAAAAGTGGAGAAAGTGGGCGTTTTTCATGGATACGCACAATAGCATCCCCTAGGAGATGAGCGATTGAAATCTGCTCAATCTTATCAATCAAGCGCTCTTCTGGCAGATAGATGGTATCCAAAACAACCAATTTCTTAATAGCTGATTTTTGGATATTGTCCATAGCAGGGCCAGAAAGAACTGGGTGCGTACAGCTTGCATAGACTTCAACAGCACCAGCTTCTGCAAGAGCATCTGCCGCATGACAAATCGTTCCAGCGGTATCAATCATATCATCAATCAAGATACAAGTCTTGCCTTCAACCTTACCGATGATGTTCATGACTTCACTGGTATTCATCTTATCAACGCTGCGACGTTTATCAATAATAGCGATAGATGTCTTCAAAAATTCTGCCAATTTACGAGCACGAGTCACACCTCCATGGTCTGGACTGACAACCACATAGTCAGAACCAACCATACCACGACGCTCAAAATAATCCGCAATCAGAGGAGCTCCCATCAAATGATCCACAGGAATATCAAAGAATCCTTGAATCTGCGCAGCATGCAAGTCGATGGTCAATAAACGATCCACTCCAGCTACTTCAAGCATATTTGCGACAAGTTTTGAAGTGATTGGCTCACGCGCTCTCGCCTTTCTATCCTGACGTGCATACCCATAGTAAGGCATGACAACATTGACAGATTCTGCACTCGCACGCTTCAAAGCATCTACCATAATCAAAATTTCAAGCAGATTGTCATTTACAGGCGAACTAGTTGATTGTAAGATAAAGACGTGTTTCCCACGGATTGATTCTTCAATGTTGACCTGAATCTCTCCATCTGAAAATTGACGAACACTTGATTTCCCCAACTCTATCCCAATCTCCTGCGCCACACGTTTTGCCAATTCTTGATTAGAAGAAAGGGCAAACAGCTTTAAATCAGAAAAAGACATGATTTCCTCCGGTATATATGTATCGCTTGTGCTTTTCACAAGATTTTTCCATCTACCATTGTAGCGCTTTTTGCACTATTTTTCAATCAAAAATAAAAGAAGGGCACCATATTTGTACCCTTGCATCATTCTTTTGAAAAATATTCTAGTTCATCAACTCATTGTGCTTCTCAACAAAGCGATAAGCCTGATAAAAACCATAGAGAGCAATAGCCGTAACCACTGGAATCGCTAATGGCAACTCTGTCTCTAATTCAACAAAAGGAGAATTAAACAAGAAAGTGAGTTCCCAAGGCTAAACCTAGGAAAATAAGCCCCTCTTTCTTGCCAACCTTCTGCCCTTTATAGGCTCTGTAAAGCAAGTAAACACCTACTACAGCCAGACCTGAAAAAGTCCAGTGAGAGGCAATTCCTGAGATGATACGCTCTAAAATTCTCGAAATGGTAAAGTCAAAGCCCTCTGGCAAATCTGTACGAATGTAGCCAATATCCTCAATCATTTGAAATCCCAAACCAGAAGCAATGCCTAGTAAAAACAAAGATTTTAATTTTCGCACAGGAATCAAAGCTAAAACAAAGACAAGTGGCAACAATTTCAAGGGTTCTTCTACCAAAGGAGCCACAATAGCACTTTCAAAGGCATTTAAAAATGCACTATCTGGGAAAAGAACGCCCAGCAAATCATGGATATAGGTATTAGCAAAGCTAGACAACCAGCCTGAAAGGAACATTCCCACCCAATAAAGACAAGATCAAGGAGTTCTTTGGCAATTCCCATTTTTTCCCAATACGGAAAAGGAAATAAAGAGCCGGAATCATGTAAAAGAGAGCTAGAAAGATAGAAACTCCCATGAGTCCATATTCCGCAGCTGACATCGAACCGTCCGTATAATAGATGGTTTCATACTGCAAACCAATACATAGCAATAAAATAAAAAAATAAATAAAATACTGTTTTTTCTTCATACACTTTCTTTCTAAATGAAGTATTTATAATTCTACGACTGTCATACTTCCTGTATCCACATCGTAAATAGCACCAGAGATAATGACATCATCTGGTATTAGGGGAGACTCGATAAGGAGTTGCATATCCTCGCGCACACTCTCCTCTATATTTTGGAAGGGCAAGAAATCCTGGTCTGACACATCGACACCTAGTTCCTCTTTTCAAATACTCCTGAAAAAGGACCATTTTCAAAAGGTCTGAGCACCACAGTCTGTATGGTGCAACACCACAATCTCTCTTGTCCCCATTTGTTGCTGGGAAATAACTAGCGAACGAATCATGTCCTCAGTCACTCGACCTCCTGCATTCCGCAAGATATGAGCATCCCCAAGTGCCAAACCTAGAGCTTGCGCAACGTGCAGACGAGAGTCCATACAGGTCACAATAGCTACTCTTGTTTTGGGTTTAAGTGGCAGATTTAACTGCCCATGTAGGGCAACATAAGCCTGATTGGCTTTCATAAACTGTTCAAAATACGACACGATTCCCTCCTCGAAAATTTGATAGTCAAATATTTCTCCTATCTTATCATTTTTAAGAGGATTTGTCACGGATTATGCAAAGACCTTTTTCAAAACTTCCTGAATCGTTGTCACCCCAATGACCTGAATTTCCTTGGGTGGAGTGATTCCTGTCCAAGGAATTTTTAGGTACATAAATCTTAGTAAATCCCAGTTTAGCAGCTTCATTGATGCGTTGCTCGATACGATTCACACGCCGAATCTCTCCTGTCAAGCCCAGTTCTCCCACAAAACATTCCTGAGGATTGGTTGGCTTGTCTTTATAACTCGAAGCAATGGCAACTGCAACGGCCAAGTCAATAGCAGGTTCATCCAATTTGACACCGCCAGCAGATTTGAGATAGGCATCCTGATTTTGCAAGAGAAGACCTGCCCGCTTTTCCAAAACAGCCATAATCAAACTCGCACGATTAAAATCAAGTCCCTGTCGTCGTACGCTTGGCATTTCCAAACATGGTCGGTGTTACCAAAGCCTGAACCTCCGCCAAAATCGGACGCGTCCCTTCCATAGTCACAACGATTGACGAACCAGTCGCCCCATCCAAACGCTCTTCTAGGAAAACTTGACTCGGATTGAGGACCTCAACCAAGCCACCTGACTGCATCTCAAAAATCCCAATCTCATTAGTGGAACCAAAACGGTTTTTGACCGCTCTCAAAATACGAAAGGTATGGTGACGCTCCCCTTCAAAGTAAAGCACCGTATCCACCATATGCTCCAACATACGAGGACCAGCTAGAGTGCCCTCCTTGGTCACATGTCCTACGATAAAGATGGCAATGTTATTTGTTTTGGCCAGCTGCATAAGCTCAGCTGTCACCTCACGCACCTGAGAAACAGACCCCTGCACCCCTGAAATCTCAGGAGACATAATGGTCTGAATAGAGTCAATGATGAGGAAGTCTGGCTGGATGCGCTCCACCTCAGCTCGAACACTCTGCATATTGGTCTCTGCATAGAGATAAAACTCGCTATCAATATCTCCCAAGCGCTCTGCTCGTAACTTAATCTGCTGGGCAGACTCCTCCCCACTGACATAGAGAACAGTCCCCACTTGAGACAACTGGGTTGAGACTTGTAAGAGAAGGGTTGATTTCCCAATTCCAGGATCCCCACCGATTAGGACGAGACTTCCTGGTACCACTCCGCCTCCAAGTACACGGTTGAATTCCTCCATCTCCGTCTTGGTTCGATTGACATTGATGGAAGTCACCTCAGCCAGTTTCATGGGCTTGGTTTTTTCTCACCTGTCAAGGACACACGCGCATTCTTTGACCTCGGCAACCTCAACCTCTTCTACAAAAGAAGACCAAGACCCACAGTTGGGGCAACGTCCCAGATATTTAGGGGAATTATACCCACAATTTTGACATACAAATGTCGCTTTTTTCTTTGCGATAATAAACCTCTTTCTATATCTCTAACTCACACTCAATCACTTGACAAAAATCAATCTTCTCATTTGGCACAAACTGACGCATGAGCATGTTGTGAGTTACCACTATCACAGTCTGGTAATCTCGATACTTAGCCATGCATTCTAGAAAACGAGACTTCATCTTCGCAGCTGTCTCATATTGAATAGGACTATTAGGAAGTAAACTCCCTCATTATTTTCTAGAAACATAGTCACGAGCTTTTTTTCAAAATTTATCTGTGCCACTTTCATAGACCTGCCATTCATGTAATAAAGACTCCACTCTTAAAGGAAGTCCCGTAGCACAAACCACATAAGAAGCCGTTTCTAAAGCTCTTGTGACTGCAGAAGATACGATTATTTCAGCTGAGGAAGCAAGGGATTATTGCTCAGTTTCTGGGCTTGTTGCCGTCCCTTCTCAGACAAGGGCGCCAAATCTATCCCAAATCCCGTATAAGAACGCTCCTCTAACTCACGATAATCTGGCTCCCCGTGACGTACAAAGATAATCTTCATTCTAGTGCCCGGTCGATCCAAATCCACCAGTTCGAACGCCATCAGCCGCATCTCCATCTGCAATTAAGAAAGGAGCAAAGACAGCCTGGACAACACGTTCTCCAACTTCAAGAACAACCTCTTGGTCTGTGATATTCTTCATCTGAGCAAAAATATGCCCTTCATTCCCAGGATTTCCATAATAATCCCCATCAATGACCCCAACTGAATTAATTAAAACCAAGCCCTTCTTACGAGGGTTTGAAGAACGATCATAGAGGTAGAGAACCTCAGTCGGTTGCATATAAGCCTTAACCCCTGTCGGAACCAAGACAATCTCTCCTGGAGCGATAACTGTACGCACAGCAACCTTTAAGTCGTAACCAGCCGCATGCGCTGTCTCACGCTTGGGCAATAAATTTTCATCTGTAAAACTAGAAACCAATTCAAAACCACGAATTTTCATCATCTTCTCTTTTCTATTATCATTTATTCTAGATTATTCTATCTTATTTATTCGGAAAAAGCACGAAAAAAAGAGCACACAATTCAAATCGCTTAGGGCTGCTGGATTCCTCCCCTGACCCGCTTCACGCAGAACTGTTGCTCCACTATTTATTATATCACATTCCTATTCATTTTAAAAGCAAAATTATTTTTTCCGTCTATTTCTAAAAAAGTCCTGCATAATAGCTGCGCATTCATCTTCCAAAATTCCCGTTTCAACCTCCACACGATGATTGAGACGCTCATCTGTCAAGATATCGTACAAACTCCCAGCAGCGCCAAATTTCTGGTTTTTAGCCCCATAGACCACGTTTGGAATACGGGCGAGTCCAATCGCCCCACTACACATGACACAAGGCTCAATGGTCACAAAAAGCGTGCAATCCAGCAAGCGCCAGCTCTCCTCACTCAGGTTCGCATTCTCTATGGCCATAATCTCCGCATGCATAACCGCTCGTTGCAGTTCCTCACGCGCATTATGCCCACGGCCAATGATTTCTCCGTCCTTGACAATCACACAACCAATTGGAATTTCATCGTGTTCAAGAGCAATCTCAGCCTCTCTCAAAGCCTCTCTCATAAAGACTTCTTTTTCTTCAACTGTATAATTCATCCGATTTCCTTTTCCTACTTATCGATTTTATTATTATATCATGATTCCCGAGACAAAAAAAGCCACCGAATGTGGTGACTTTATAGGAGATTATTATGAAAAAAAGAAAAGTTTAGGATATTTGTTACAACAAGTTAGGAGGTCTTCTTGTAACTGTCTATAGTATACCCGACCTATCTTAAACAAATCTTAAAAAAATCTCTTTAGGACCAAACACTTTCTAAAAATATTTGTTTGTTCACGACCAGGACCCTACTGAGAAAGTAGAAATACGAACGCCAACCAATTCACTCACACGACGAACATAGTTACGCGCATTCTCAGGAAGATCTTCCAAATTACGAACTCCAGTAATATCTTCTGACCAACCTGGCAACTCTTCATAGATAGGCTTTGCAACGTTTCAATTGCTCAAGACTAGCTGGATAGTAGTCAATACGTTGACCATCAAGATCATAGGCCACACAGATTTTCACTGTATCTAAACCACTCAAAACATCGATAGAGTTCAATGAAAGGTTAGTAATACCAGAAACACGACGGCTATGACGCATCACAACTGAGTCAAACCAACCCACACGACGTGGACGACCAGTTGTTGTACCATATTCATGACCCACTTCACGAATGCGTTCTCCCACTTCATCAAACAACTCAGTTGGGAAAGGACCGTCTCCTACACGACTCGTATAGGCTTTACATACACCAACAACCTTGTCAATCTTACTTGGACCAACACCAGAACCAATCGTAACACCACCAGCCACAGGGTTTGATGACGTAACAAATGGATACGTACCTTGGTCGATATCTAGCATAACACCTTGTGCACCTTCAAAAAGCACACGTTTACCGTTATCAAGCGCATCATTCAAGATAACAGATGTATCTGTCACATATTTCTTGATTTGTTGACCATATTCGTAATATTCTTCAAAAATATCATCGAAAGCAATCGCTTTACTGTCATACAATTTTTCAAAAAGACGATTCTTTTCAGCAAGGTTACGTTCTAAACGCTCACGGAAAATATCTTTATCCAAAAGATCTGCAATACGAATCCCAACACGAGCAGCCTTGTCCATATAAGCTGGACCAATTCCCTTAATTGTAGTCCCAATCTTATTGTCGCCCTTAGCTTCTTCTTGCAAACGGTCTAACTCGATATGATAAGGCAAAATGACATGGGCACGATCAGAAATACGCAAGTTATCAGTTGTCACACCTTCCTCATGAAGATAGCTCAACTCTTTTACAAGAGATTTAGGATTTACAACCATACCATTCCCAATAACAGAGATTTTTTCAGGGAAGAAAATTCCAGATGGAATCAAGTGCAACTTAAATTTCTTACCATCAATCACAATCGTGTGACCTGCATTATCACCACCTTGGTAACGTGCAATCACTTCTGCATTCGCTGAAAGGAAGTCTGTAATCTTCCCTTTACCTTCATCACCCCATTGGGTACCTACAACAACAACTGAAGTCATAATTTTGTCTGAGCCCTCAGGCTCTTCCTTTCTCACATACATGGCAGGACTCTCACCTGCAATTATATCTTACAATTTATTATAAGAAAAAATCGCCTTTTTATCAAGAAGAAACAATAGAAAGATTTGCTATTTCCAACTATTAAAAAAATGATTTTAGAAAAAAATACCAGCTATTTATTATTATCTTTTCCACAAAAAGTAAAATTTGTTCGAAATTTACTCAAAAACATCTCAACACGAAATAAATCCCCTGATTCATTATCAATTTTTTTCAAGATACAAACGATAAGCAACACGATAATGGTAAACAATAAAAATCCCGATGACTCCCAATGCTATATCGGAAAAGATAATAAATCAAAAATTTAAAATGAACATGTTCCCAATCAAAATGATCTCCGAAGAACGTACCATACTCTTCTTCAATATTTCTATAAAAAAATCCGTCATCTGCTCATAAATTTTTTGTAACATAAAGCATATACTCCTTTTACTTTTTATGATCTTATTCTAACAAAAAAATTTATAAACAGTCATTATCAAAATCCTGAATTGTTAAAATACCAACCCTCAACAAAGATAACAAAATAGGAAAAGTTGACAGAATAGGAACAAATTTACTACCTAAAACAATTTACAAAAAAAACGATTAAAACTTTTGACTAAATAGATCATGCCGAGTAGGTTTTAAATAGCATTGAATATTGCTCAGTCTAAAACATGAAGTCACTGATAGAAACATAAAATCTTTACATGAATATCAAAAAGCATAAAAAAATTTCTATTGTAAAGAAAGACTCTGACTCATTACCTTCATATAAAATTTGTAGTAAAAAAACTCTCCATCTGATTTTGTACTAGAAAAAAGTCACATGTCTATTGGAAAGCTGATCAGAAATCTATGCAAAAAACTTATATTCTCAACTGAAACAAATGGGTTTCATCTCTAGAAAAAGTCTCAAATAACACAAAATAGATTATAAATTACAAAAAAAGAGGCCTAAACCTCTTTTTACTTAACTACTCCGCCAGTAGGACTCGAACCTACGACATCATGATTAACAGTCATGCGCTACTACCAACTGAGCTATGGCGGATTAAAGCTAAGCGACTTCCATATCTCACAGGGGCAACCCCCAACTACTTCCGGCGTTCTAGGGCTTAACTTCTGTGTTCGGCATGGGTACAGGTGTATCTCCTAGGCTATCGTCACTTAACTCTGAGTAATACCTACTCAAAATTGAATATCTATTCAAATCAAGAAAACCGTTCGCTTTCATATTCTCAGTTACTTTGGATAAGTCCTCGAGCTATTAGTATTAGTCCGCTACATGTGTCGCCACACTTCCACTTCTAACCTATCTACCTGATCATCTCTCAGGGCTCTTACTGATATAAAAATCATGGGAAATCTCATCTTGAGGTGGGTTTCACACTTAGATGCTTTCAGCGTTTATCCCTTCCCCTACATAGCTACCCAGCGATGCCTTTGGCAAGACAACTGGTACACCAGCGGTAAGTCCACTCTGGTCCTCTCGTACTAGGAGCAGATCCTCTCAAATTTCCTACGCCCGCGACGGATAGGGACCGAACTGTCTCACGACGTTCTGAACCCAGCTCGCGTGCCGCTTTAATGGGCGAACAGCCCAACCCCTTGGGACCGACTACAGCCCCAGGATGCGACGAGCCGACATCGAGGTGCCAAACCTCCCCGTCGATGTGAACTCTTGGGGAGATAAGCCTGTTATCCCCAGGGTAGCTTTTTATCCGTTGAGCGATGGCCCTTCCATACGGAACCACCGGATCACTAAGCCTCGACTTTTCGTCCCTGCTCGAGTTGTAGCCTCGCAGTCAAGCTCCCTTTATACCTTTACACTCTGCGAATGATTTCCAACCATTCTGAGGGAACCTTTGGGCGCCTCCGTTACCTTTTAGGAGGCGACCGCCCCAGTCAAACTGCCCGTCAGACACTGTCTCCGATAGGGATCACCTATCTGGGTTAGAGTGGCCATAACACAAGGGTAGTATCCCAACAACGTCTCCTTCGAAACTGGCGTCCCGATCTCATAGACTCCTACCTATCCTGTACATGTGGTACAGACACTCAATATCAAACTGCAGTAAAGCTCCATGGGGTCTTTCCGTCCTGTCGCGGGTAACCTGCATCTTCACAGGTACTAAAATTTCACCGAGTCTCTCGTTGAGACAGTGCCCAAATCATTACGCCTTTCGTGCGGGTCGGAACTTACCCGACAAGGAATTTCGCTACCTTAGGACCGTTATAGTTACGGCCGCCGTTTACTGGGGCTTCAATTCATACCTTCGCTTACGCTAAGCACTCCTCTTAACCTTCCAGCACCGGGCAGGCGTCACCCCTCATACATCATCTTACGATTTAGCAGAGAGCTGTGTTTTTTTGATAAACAGTTGCTTGGGCCTATTCACTGCGGCTGACTTAAAGTCAGCACCCCTTCTCCCGAAGTTACGGGGTCATTTTTGCCGAGTTCCTTAACGAGAGTTCTCTCGCTCACCTGAGGCTACTCGCCCTCGACTACCTGTGTCGGTTTGCGGTACGGGTAGAGTATGTTTAAACGCTAGAAGCTTTTCTTGGCAGTGTGACGTCACTAACTTCGCTACTAAACTTCGCTCCCCATCACAGCTCAATGTTACAGATATAAGCATTTGACTCATATCACACCTCACTGCTTAGACAGACACTTCCAATCGTCTGCTTTAGTTAGCCTACTGCGTCCCTCCATCACTACATACTCTAGTACAGGAATATCAACCTGTTGTCCATCGGATACACCTTTCGGTCTCTCCTTAGGTCCCGACTAACCCAGGGCGGACGAGCCTTCCCCTGGAAACCTTAGTCTTACGGTGGACAGGATTCTCACCTGTCTTTCGCTACTCATACCGGCATTCTCACTTCTATGCGTTCCAGCACTCCTCACGGTACACCTTCATCACACATAGAACGCTCTCCTACCATACCTATAAAGGTATCCACAGCTTCGGTAAATTGTTTTAGCCCCGGTACATTTTCGGCGCAGGGTCACTCGACTAGTGAGCTATTACGCACTCTTTGAATGAATAGCTGCTTCTAAGCTAACATCCTAGTTGTCTGTGCAACCCCACATCCTTTTTCCACTTAACAATTATTTTTGGGACCTTAGCTGGTGGTCTGGGCTGTTTCCCTTTCGACTACGGATCTTAGCACTCGCAGTCTGACTGCCGACCATAATTCATTGGCATTCGGAGTTTATCTGAGATTGGTAATCCGGGATGGACCCCTCACCCAAACAGTGCTCTACCTCCAAGAATCTCTAATGTCGACGCTAGCCCTAAAGCTATTTCGGAGAGAACCAGCTATCTCCAAGTTCGTTTGGAATTTCTCCGCTACCCACAAGTCATCCAAGCACTTTTCAACGTGCCCTGGTTCGGTCCTCCAGTGCGTCTTACCGCACCTTCAACCTGCTCATGGGTAGGTCACATGGTTTCGGGTCTACGTCATGATACTAATGCGCCCTATTCAGACTCGGTTTCCCTACGGCTCCGTCTCTTCAACTTAACCTCGCATCATAACGTAACTCGCCGGTTCATTCTACAAAGGCACGCCTCACCCATTAACGGGCTCGAACTTGTTGTAGGCACACGGTTTCAGGTTCTATTTCACTCCCTCCCGGGGTGCTTTTCACCTTTCCCTCACGGTACTGGTTCACTATCGGTCACTAGGGAGTATTTAGGGTTGGGAGATGGTCCTCCCAGATTCCGACGGGATTTCACGTGTCCCGCCGTACTCAGGATACTGCTAGGTACAAAGACTATTTTAAATACGAGGCTATTACTCTCTTTGGCTGATCTTCCCAAATCATTCTTCTATAATCTTTGAGTCCACATTGCAGTCCTACAACCCCGAAGAGTAAACTCTTCGGTTTGCCCTCCTGCCGTTTCTGCCTGCCGCTACTAAGGCAATCGCTTTTTGCTTTCTCTTCCTGCAGCTACTTAGATGTTTCAGTTCACTGCGTCTTCCTCCTCACATCCTTAATAGATGCGGGTAACAGGTAGTACCTGTTGGGTTCCCCATTCGGAAATCCCTGGATCATCGCTTACTTACAGCTACCCAAGGCATATCGTCGTTTGTCACGTCCTTCTTCGGCTCCTAGTGCCAAGGCATCCACCGTGCGCCCTTATTAACTTAACCTTATTTTTTGACCTTTCAGTCATAAACTCTTATTAATACTACAGCGTTTTTCGGTTTATTTTTCTTGTTACTATTTGATATAGATATTCAATTTTCAATGTGCATTACTTGGTGATCTCTCACCAATGGAGCCTAGCGGGATCGAACCGCTGACCTCCTGCGTGCAAAGCAGGCGCTCTCCCAGCTGAGCTAAGGCCCCACAAGACCTCTCAAGACTAAACAAGACCAATGCGCAGTTCCTTATCCTTAGAAAGGAGGTGATCCAGCCGCACCTTCCGATACGGCTACCTTGTTACGACTTCACCCCAATCATCTATCCCACCTTAGGCGGCTGGCTCCTTACGGTTACCCTCACCGACTTCGGGTGTTACAAACTCTCGTGGTGTGACGGGCGGTGTGTACAAGGCCCGGGAACGTATTCACCGCGGCGTGCTGATCCGCGATTACTAGCGATTCCGACTTCATGTAGGCGAGTTGCAGCCTACAATCCGAACTGAGACTGGCTTTTAAGAGATTAGCTTGCCGTCACCGGCTTGCGACTCGTTGTACCAGCCATTGTAGCACGTGTGTAGCCCAGGTCATAAGGGGCATGATGATTTGACGTCATCCCCACCTTCCTCCGGTTTATTACCGGCAGTCTCGCTAGAGTGCCCAACTGAATGATGGCAACTAACAATAGGGGTTGCGCTCGTTGCGGGACTTAACCCAACATCTCACGACACGAGCTGACGACAACCATGCACCACCTGTCACCTCTGTCCCGAAGGAAAAGCTCTATCTCTAGAGCGGTCAGAGGGATGTCAAGACCTGGTAAGGTTCTTCGCGTTGCTTCGAATTAAACCACATGCTCCACCGCTTGTGCGGGCCCCCGTCAATTCCTTTTGAGTTTCAACCTTGCGGTCGTACTCCCCAGGCGGAGTGCTTAATGCGTTAGCTGCGGCACTAAACCCCGGAAAGGGTCTAACACCCTAGCACTCATCGTTTACGGCGTGGACTACCAGGGTATCTAATCCTGTTTGCTCCCCCACGCTTTCGAGCCTCAGCGTCAGTTACAAGCCAGAGAGCCGCTTTTCGCCACCGGTGTTCCTCCATATATCTACGCATTTCACCGCTACACATGGAATTCCACCTCCCCTCTTGCACTCAAGTTAAACAGTTTCCAAAGCGTACTATGGTTAAGCCACAGCCTTTAACTTCAGACTTATCTAACCGCCTGCGCTCGCTTTTACGCCCAATAAATCCGGACAACGCTCGGGACCTACGTATTACCGCGGCTGCTGGCACGTAGTTAGCCGTCCCTTTCTGGTAAGATACCGTCACAGTGTGAACTTTCCACTCTCACACTCGTTCTTCTCTTACAACAGAGCTTTACGATCCGAAAACCTTCTTCACTCACGCGGCGTTGCTCGGTCAGACTTCCGTCCATTGCCGAAGATTCCCTACTGCTGCCTCCCTGTAGGAGTCTGGGCCGTGTCTCAGTCCCAGTGTGGCCGATCACCCTCTCAGGTCGGCTATGTATCGTCGCCTTGGTGAGCCGTTACCCCACCAACTAGCTAATACAACGCAGGTCCATCTGGTAGTGATGCAATTGCACCTTTTTAAGCAAAATGTCATGCAACATCTACTCTTATGCGGTATTAGCTATCGTTTCCAATAGTTATCCCCCGCTACCAGGCAGGTTACCTACGCGTTACTCACCCGTTCGCAACTCATCCAGAGAAGCAAGCTCCTCCTTCAGCGTTCTACTTGCATGTATTAGGCACGCCGCCAGCGTTCGTCCTGAGCCAGGATCAAACTCTCATTAAAAGTTTGAGTTCTCACTCATTTCTGTCACTGACAGATTTATTGTTTTTTTCATTGTTCAGTACTACAACCTTAGTTGTAGTGCCCTGCACATTGGTTCGTCTTGTTCAGTTTTCAAAGGTCTTTGTCACTCACTTCTCTCAAGTGACAACTATATTAGTATATCACAGTCGCTTTCGCTTGTCAACACTTTTTTGAAACTTTTTTGAAACCTTTTTTCATCAAGTGTTCTCAACCACAACATACCATAGTCCGTACGGGATTCGAACCCGTGTTACCGCCGTGAAAAGGCGGTGTCTTAACCCCTTGACCAACGGACCGGAGTTGTTATTTTCAACTCTTACTATTATACCGACTTTTTCTGACTTGTCAACACCTTTTTTAAACTTTTTTATTTTTTGCATGGCTTCCTAGTGTGTACGGATATCAAACTCCTTAAACACAATACGTAAGTCTCTTAATACTCTTTGACGCCCTCGGAAGCGTTCATGTCTTAAGACGCGTTCTAACTCTTCTTGTTGCTCTTTACTTTGTTTGCTTCTATAATCTCTTAGTGTCTCATGAAAGAGATAATAATCATCTAGCCACAGACCTCCCTCACTGATACGATGACTAATCTCACCTACTTCTTCATAGGGTTCTTTATCATATCTTCGTTTTTGACTTTCTTGCTTACGGATATAGTCTAGAATTCGATTCCGGAACTTAGTCTTAAAATATTTCCTTAAACGAGGAATATCTTCTATTATTCCTTCTTCTCTACTAATCAATTCATGTAAGCAAATCATACCCTCTTGCTCCCAATCAGATAACTCCCATAAATAAAGGTAATATTCATTTCTACACTTATATACAATTCCCTGGACTTCTTTATACAATTCTTTAAACATAACGTCCCCCTTTCTAGATACAGTCTAACAGATTCAGAAACACTTTTGGCCCATTTCCTCCATTCTGTTCTCTACACCGTCTCAAACTGCACAAAAAAAGAGAGGTCTTGCCTCTCTCAGGGTTATTTTTCGTCATTCATTTTTGACTTTACTTCATCATAAGATAATGCATGAGATTCCTCTTCTACTGTTTCAGGCATCTTTCCTGTTTCATAAAGAGCTTTAATTTGTGTACTATCCAATGTTTCGTATTTCAATAATGCTTCTGCAATCAACTTGTGAGTTTCACGATTTGATTGGATGATTTCAGCAGCTTTATTTCGTGCTTCATTTAATAATGAACGAACTTCTTCGTCAATTTCATAAGCTGTTTGTTCTGAAATTGATTTTTGAGGACTCTGTGCACCAAACATAGCATGGTTTCCTTCATATTGTACTGGGCCAAGTTTTTCACTCATACCGTACTCTGTAACCATTGCACGCGCCATTTGTGTCGCTTGTTCAAAGTCGTTTGAAGCTCCTGTAGTTTGGACATTAAAGATAATTTCTTCAGCTACACGTCCACCCATTAAAGCCAGCCAATTGCTCTTTCATATCTTCTTTAGAAAGAAGCATTTGGTCTTCCTTAGGAAGTGCAATCATATAACCGCCTGCACGTCCACGTGGTACAATGGTAACTTTATGAACAACACGAGCATTCGACAAGACTAGACCAACAATGGTATGTCCTGCCTCATGGTAGGCAACCAATTCACGTTCTTTTTGTGAAACTGTCTTATCTTTCTTAGAAGGACCAGCAATAACTCTATCTTCTGCTTCATCAATATCTGAGGCATCAATTATCGATTTATTGCGACGAGCAGCAACTAAAGCCGCTTCATTCAATACATTCTCTAAATCAGCACCAACAAAACCTGGAGTTTGTTGAGCAACTAATTTCAAATCAACATCTTCTGCTAAAGGCTTGTTCTTAGCATGAACTTTCAAGATTGCTTCACGACCTTTAACATCAGGGCGACCAACCAATACTTTCTATCAAAACGTCCTGGACGCAAAAGGGCAGGATCTAGTACATCTGAACGGTTTGTCGCAGCGATGACGATAATTCCTTCATTTCCCTCAAAACCATCCATCTCAATCAAGAGTTGGTTCAAGGTTTGTTCACGTTCGTCATTTCCTCCGCCAAGACCAACTCCACGTTGACGTCCAACAGCATCAATTTCATCGATAAAGATAATAGCTGGTGCTGCTTTTTTGGCATCTTCAAAAAGAGAACGAACACGACTAGCTCCAACCCCGACAAACATTTCTACAAAGTCAGAACCTGAAATACTAAAGAATGGAACACCTGCTTCTCCGGCGACTGCTTTAGCAAGCAAAGTCTTACCTGTTCCCGGAGGTCCCTCTAGAAGGACACCTGCTGGAATACGGGCTCCAAGTTTTGTAAATCGTTTTGGATCTTTTAAAAATTCAACAACTTCAACTAGTTCTTGTTTTTCTTCCTCAGCTCCAGCAACATCTGAAAATCTTACTTTAATATCTTCTTTATTTGCAGCTTTAGCTTTACTACGTCCAAAACTCATCGGGTTACGGCTATTATTTCCTCCCATATTTCCCATCATCGAGAATAGGAAGAAGAAAAGAATACCGAATGGCACAATGGATACAAGAATATTAATCCACATACCACTCGAACTTTCATGCTTAATAGTTACTTCCGCTTTATGGTCAGAAGCAAGCTTTTGCAATTCTGATACTGTAGTATCTGAAGGAAGAATAATACTTGAAAATTTCTCTACTGTTGTAGCAGAAGGAGAAAAGAACTGAATGCCTGTTTCTTCTTTACTTGTTTTAGGATTTTTATAAACACCTGAAACTTCGATAACACTGCCATTTGGTTGGTAAGTCAATTCTTTTACATTGTCATCGGTAATTTCTTTTACCAATTCTGTATAATTAATTTGCTCACTTTTCCCTGCAACACTACCTGTACTAAAATACTGGTAAGCTGTAACTAGGAAAAAAATAAGTAATAACCATAGAAAAAGGATTTTTAATTAAACCATTATTTTTGTTTTTTTCATTAAAAAAATTGTTCTTTCTAATTTGAATATACTTCTTCTTTCAATACTCCAACATAAGGAAGGTTACGATAGTTTTCTTTGTAGTCTAAACCATAACCTACTACAAACTCATTTGGGATAGTAAAGCAGGTATAGTCTGCCTCAATTTCTACAACACGTCCTTCTGGTTTATCCAACAAGGTTGCAATTTTAACAGAAGCAGCCTCTCTTGCTTTAAACATATCTCTTAAACTCTTCAAAGTTTGACCTGTATCAATGATATCTTCTACAAACAGAACATGTCTTCCTTTGATATCTTGAGTCACATCTTGCTTGATATTGATGACACCACTACTTGCTGTTCCACCATGATAGCTAGAAACCATCATGAAGTCCATTTCAATATGTGTATCAATATGTTTAACCAATTCAGCCATAAAAGGAATAGATCCTTTTAAAATCCCAACTAAAATTGGATTTTTTCCTGCATAGTCTTTAGTTAGTTGGGCAACCTAATTTTTTAGCAGCTTCTGTAATTTCATCGTGTGAAACGAGAATTTTTTTAATATCGTTTTCTAACATTTTTTTACCTATCTATTTTTTTCTATATAAAGTACAGTGTTCATTATATCATTTTTCGTGTTTTTACTCAAATTACTGGTCGCAATTCCCAAAATTGAAACAATTTCACCAAATTGCTCAATAATCAGAGCTGATTTTCGCTTTTCCATAGGGATTTTCAAATCAATAAATAGACGTCTGAGTTTTTTTCTATGCCCATTTTGAATCAAAACATCTCCTGTTTTTCGATGACGAATGTGTATTGATGTTTCCCGTGAAACAGGTACCTGCTGAATTAATTCACCTTCTAAAGGAAGTCCAAAGGAAAATAAATAACCTTGGTAAGATACCTGATTTTGATAGTGTAACACAAGTTCATCTTCCTTTTCATCAGACTGAGGACTGATTTTACAAATCCGAAACTGTTGATACTCTTTTACTAATTCATAACCATTTTTAAGCGGATGACGATACTGGCTTTTAGTTTTTAAAATTTGCCGAACTTCTTCAAACTGAGCTTTTGTAAGATTCAAATCTGGAAAACGATTCAGATAAGTTTGAAGTAAAACTCTTTGTGTTGACTCAGAGTAAGACAAATAGCTGCTCTAAATTTTTCTACATCAATATTCTTTGATAATTCAGCTATAGCTAAGTCATAATCTAAAAATTTCATTTGCCGATGCTTAAGATTGCATCTCTAAATCGAGGATTTTTCTTTTTCTAATTCTGGTAAATAAGAATTTCGAATACGATTTGCGAAAAATAATGATTTTTCCTTTATTTGATATATCTTCAAAAGTGAAAAATTGATGGAAAGTCTTTTTTTCTGAAAAATGCAAGAAGGGCCGAATCATTTCTATCTCTCCGACTACTTGCTTCTCCTTAATTCCTGATAGATAGCGCAAACGAGTGCCCTCGAATCAAACGCATCAAAAATCGTTTCCACCTGATCATCAGCATGGTGGGCAGTGACTAAAGGCTGTCGCACCTGTCTTTTTTCATGACCTCTTGAAAAAAATCATAACGAAAATGTCGAGCCCGCGCTTCTGAAAAATTCTCCTGAAAAAAATTGCTGATATAAATAGGAAGCTCTGCTTCAGCAGCTAACTTCCTTAATTCCTGTTCTTCCCAATCTGATTCTACTCTCTGCTTATGATTCACATGAGCTAGAATCAATTCAATTTCTAACTCTTTTTTATACGTAGATAACACCTTAAATAGAAACATAGAATCTAATCCACCAGAAAGAGCTAGCACCACCTTAGTATGCTTTTTTTGAAAATATCCTTCTTGAGAAAAATGATTTAAAAAAATCTTGTTCCCTCATTTTAGAACCTCATAAACATCCTTTGGCTATCTTAGAAATCGTATCATAATCAGAATTCTTTAGTGAAAATAGAAAGAATAAATGGAGAATCTGCATAGACAACACCCGTATCATGCTCAAATTCGTCCGCATCCCCAATTTTATGAGCTACCTTCACAGAAACACCTTTGGCAATTCGCTCATTATCAAAATCTGTTTTAGTCAAAGACTCCAATACAAATCCATTTTGATTATAAATAGCTTCCATGACTTTCCCAGCCATTTTAGAAGAAATCAATTTTTCTTTTGAATCCCAATCATCTCCCATAATAGCAGACATCTTGGATTTAAATGTGGCATCAGATTGGTTTGAAATGTAATATCCCAATAGATTATGAGCTACATTATCAGATTCTTTTTGATACTTTTCGTAATTAAATCCTTTTAGAGAATACTCTTTATTATCCTCTTTTTTAGGAAGACTACCACTTCCTCTGGTTTATAAGAACCTGGAAAATCATTGACTGCAGATACGTATTTTACAGTCGTATCTAACTGATAAAGACCTTCATTTATTTTTTCTTGCGTATAGTAGAGATAAGGTAGTTTTAAAACACTAGCTGCATACATCTTTTTCATCTTGATTGATACCAGCTTCTTTTTCCAGTAGTCAGTTGCTTTAACATAAATAGAGAAAATGAATCCTTCTGATATTTTTCCGATAACATTTCTTGAACTTTACTCATCCGATTATCTTCTTCAGAAGTTGATTCTTTAGCTACCCATCCAGCCTGATCAATATGTAGAAATTCTCTTCCTTCTACAAACATGGTCTTATCAATTGATACTTGCGAATAAGCTGATAAGGATGATTTCACTTCTTTTAAATCATAAGGACTATTGTACAGTTTAAAATCAGATTCTAACCATACTTTTTTTATTGTTGGAGTTACCTCTGACTGATCATATAAAAATCGTTTGTCTGCAGCTATAAATTGATGGTTGGATAACTTAAATACTGGAATTCCTTGTTTATTTAAACGCCACTCGGTTATTTGAAAACTTGTTTTTGGAGTCAATTTTCCAGATTCCACTACTAAATCTTCATTCGCATAAACAGGAACCTCTCCATAAACCATGGGAGAATTTAATTTTTCTCTAAAATAAATACCAAAGTCAGATTGTGAAAGGTAATAAATTTCTTTCGAAGTATAGACGACTTCTTTTTCTGTGCTAACGACTTTTGAAATAGTCAAAAAACTCGGTAGCAACAAAATAATTAAGAATTTACGCATTCTTCCTTTCCTTTTCTTCTTGTAAACGCAATAGTTGATTTTTATCAGACAACTCTTCTAGTTTTTCATCCGATAGACTCAAAAATTGCTCAATTACGTCTAATAAATTTTCCATTTTATCACCTTTGGGAAGCAAGTCAGGAATCGTATAAACAGCTTCCCGATTCTTAGAATAATAATATTTTGCACGCATGTATTTAGCAGCGTAATCTTCATCTTTCAACTTTGTAGCAAAAGCTGTCTCTTTCTCCTTTTCCTCACTCAAGGTTTGATACTGAGTTTGCAAGTCTGATAACTGTTGACGTCTTTGGAGTAATTGGTGATAGCTTTGAGCAAGATTATAAGTTGGTAAAATGAACAATAAAATCATCAAAATAAGAACCCAACCCATGAAACGATTACGTTTTTTTGTCGTTCCTTCATCAGATAGCGACGACGTTGATGTTCATTTTGAATAAAAAGAATTATTCAATTGTACGATATTTTTTTAGACATTTTTCTTCTACCCGTGTTTCACTGATAATTTCATACATGCCTGCTGCATCTTCTTTTTTTGTACTATCTTTCATCTCCAGTACTTTTTACAAGTAGCAACTTATTGCCAAAAGCGAATTTCAACTTGGTCATTAACTTTCAAATCCGTTGAACTTTTTGGCCAAGATTCCATTTACCTTGATTCTGCCTTTATCTGCTACTTCTTTTGCGACTGTACGACGCTTGATAATTCGTGATACTTTTTAAATATTTGTCTAATCTCATTTTTTTATTACCTCAAATTATTATTGTACCATTTTTTTATCTACTTTTATAGAAGAAAAAAATGTTAAAAGGGAATTGCCTTCTTTCGACTCTTTTTATCTCTAATAAACTTTCTCCAAAAAAATGAGCAGACCTTCTAAAAATTTCATAGTCCTTCTTGTTTCGGACATCAAATACAACTTCCATTAATCCCTTATTCTCAGCTATGGCTGCTTTTAAGTTCGTTGCGGATAAAGCTTTAAAATAATCTTGAGCCAAGAACAGTCGCTGAGTGACTTTTTTCAAATTGAACTGTAATCTTATTTTCTTTTCTTTCCACACGTTGAACAAAGACCTTATCCAAGATATGACTTGACCAAACCAATCTCTAAAAGATAGGCTACCACGTCTGGGTATTCTCCAAAACGGTCCATCAACTCTTCTTGTAACTCTTCATAATTGACACGGTTGTCAATTTGACGAATTTTCTTGTAAATTTCAATCTTATGTCGTTGATCAGAAATATAAGTATCAGGAAGATAGGCATCAATTTGTAAAATCAATTCAGTATTTCCTTTGGTTCTTGTTATTCCCATTACCATGTCGTTTAGCAATAGCTTCCTCTAATAACTGCGAATACAATTCAAAACCAACAGAATCAATGAAACCAGACTGGGATTTTCCTAAAAGATTTCCTGCTCCACGAATCGAAAGATCTCGCATCGCAATCTTAAATCCTGAGCCCAATTCTGTAAATCCTTTAATCGCTTCTAATCTCTTCTCAGAGACTTCACTGATTGATTTTTCTGGACGATACATGAGATAGGCATAAGCAATACGATTACTACGACCGACTCTTCCTCTTAACTGATACAAGGTTGACAAGCCCATATGGTCCGCATTTTCAATAAATAAAGTATTGGCATTTGGAATGTCCACCCCTGTCTCAATAATGGTAGTTGTCACCAAAATATCATACTGACCTTCAATGAAATCCAGTAGAGTATTTTCTAACTGAATCTCACTCATTTGCCCATGAACATAACCAATCGAAGCCTCTGGAATCAACTCCTGTAATTCTGAAACCTTCTGGTCAATTGTGTCAACTTTATTGTAAAGATAGTAAACTTGACCTCCACGCTCCATTTCACGCAAAACAGCATCACGAATGACACTATCATTCTTTTCCAAAACATAGGTTTGCACTGGATAGCGATTAGTCGGCGGAGTTTCAATAACAGACAAATCTCTGATTCCCAGCATAGACATGTGAAGGGTACGAGGAATTGGCGTTGCTGTCAAGGTCAGGACATCTACTTGTTTTTTCAGTTCTTTCAAGGTTTCCTTATGCTTGACACCAAATCGCTGTTCCTCATCAATAATCATCAAGCCCAAATCAGAAAATACAACATCTTTTGACAAAACACGATGGGTTCCAATCAAAATATCAACTTGACCGTTTTTCAATTTTTCAAGTGTTTCAGTCTGCTCTTTTTTACTTCTAAAGCGACTCAACACATCAATATTAACTGCAAAATTTTGGAATCGTTCCTTAAAATTCGTATAGTGCTGTTGCGCTAAAACCGTCGTCGGAACTAGAACGACAACCTGTTTGTGATCATTGACTGCCTTAAAGGCTGCACGCATAGCAACTTCAGTCTTTCCAAAACCAACATCCCCAACTAAAAGTCGATCCATTGGTTGAGAAGCCTGCATATCTCTCTTGATTTCCTCAACACTACGAAGTTGATCATCCGTTTCAACATAAGGGAAGGCATCATCAAAAGCATGTTGATCCTCATCATCAGCTGAGAAAGCAAAACCCTTCAACTGACTGCGTTCAGAATAAAGTTTAATTAAATTGTCAGCTATATCCTCTACCTGGTTCTTAACTTTTTGCTTGGCCTTTTTTTGAAAATGACCATCATTTAATTTATTGAGTTTTAGCGCTTTCCCATCACTTGAAACATATTTTAGACAGTAGATGAATCTGTTCTACTGGGATGGAGATTTGATCCCCATTTTGATACTGAACACTGACATAATCACGGTGAATCCCTTTGATTTCAATTGTTTCAATTCCTAGATATTGACCAATTCCCATGGATATGGTGAACAACGTAATCTCCCTTTTTTTCAAGTTCATTGTAATCTTTTAATCTCTCTGCGTTTGAAACATGTTGTCTTCGAAAAACGACGTTTTCAATTTCTTTTGAAAAAAATCTCATGTTCAGTTATCAATAAAAATCTTTTTCATCTACAAAATGAAAACCATGTCTGAGATTACCCTCGATTAAGTTTACAGATTCTTTACAGATACTTGACTTATCTCTGGAATCCAATTTAATCTGATATTCCTCTAAAACATCCTCCAATGTTTTTACTTCCCATTGAATTGCTAGACTGCAGAATAATAGTGTAATCCATTTTTTTGTATCGCTCAATTTCTTCTTTTAGAAAAAGAAAAATTGATTGAAAAAAACTCCTGCATAGGATATTGATTAAATTGATAAATTTGATCAAACTTGAGATTTCCTAACCCCTTTTTGCAGATTAGAGAAAAAAAGGTAACTGGACTCTGTTTTTTTATAGATTTGCTCTGTATCAGCAAAATACTGCATCTCAGAAAATGCTTTACTGTTCTGTAATTCTTCTGTAAAGTATTGCGCTAATTCTCTTTCAAAGACTTCATACTGATTCATCAATTTTCTGATAATCATCAAAAGAATATTGGGTGTATCTTTTTTTCAATATAATCAAAAGACAGTCCATGTCTTTGTCATAACACAAAGATAAAAACTTTCGTAGAATCTAGAATGAATTTGTTTTTTTGATGAAAAACTTGAAAAGAATTTCTTCTAAGTATGATTTTAAAATAGGTGATAAAGGTCTTTTGAAATTTGCTTTTTTTCTAAAAGCTGACTGACCTCGTTGATAATCCTTTTTCTCTCAAAAAGCATATCACTAGCTGGAAAGATAGTGAGTTCTGTCTGATTTTTCTTTTCGATAATTGTGTTTCGACTTCAAAATGACCTGATACCATCACTTTCATCACCAAAAAAACTCAATTCGGCAAAGGTTCTAACTGGGATATTTCAAAAATATCTAAAATATCTCCTCGCAGACTAAATTCACCTTGAGTTTGTACTTGTGTAACTTTTCGATAGCCAATTTCCTTTAACTGATGGATAAGCGCGTGTTGGTCACATTCTTCACCAACTGAGATTTTTTTACAATACTATCTTTTGAAATACATTGGGAGACGGTAAAATCAATCGGCTTGCTGCGATATTACAAACTAAAATCCCTTTCTTAGATGAATCAGTCAAAAAACGCAAGGCTTCAACCCGTGAAATGATTTTTTCTTGTGAAGACATCAAAAACTCGACCATAGGGGAGTCATCTACCAAAAATGGATAGACAAGTTCCTCACCCAAGATAGAGATAAGATCACTAACAAGTCCTTCTGCTTCTCCATAAGTTGACGTCAACAACACAATCTTATCTTCTTTTTCTAGACTACTTGCAATTGCAAGAGCCTTAGTAGACGTTGATAAACCAAGTATTAGTTGTCTTTTCTTATCTGTCAGATTTTGATGCCATTTTTTGATCTGATTATTTTCTAAGAATAAATCTAATAAGGTCACCATTTATCCGTTATACCTCTGCATTGTTTTCTCAAAATTTTTCTCTTGTAAATAGTAGTTTACAGCATCGTCAACTTTGTCAATAGACTGTAAAAATACCGATATAATCATCCTTGTCAAACGTACTCAAAACATGGTTAACAACTGACATGCCATTTTTTTAGGTCTTCCGATTCCAATCTTAACACGATTAAAGGTCTGAGTTCCAATATGTTGAATAATAGACTTGATACCATTATGACCACCTGCTGAACCTTTTGCTCTTAAACGAATTTTCCCAACTTCCATGTCAAGGTCATCGTAAATAACGAGTAAATCTTCAATATCCAAACCATAATAAGTCAATAAAGCATGAACTGCTTTTCCACTTTCATTCATAAATGTCGTTGGTTTGACCAGATAAATTTTTTCTCCATTTAGGAAAAAGGATGCTAGGTCAGCTTGAAATATCTTATCGTGTGTAAAAGTGACATTTCTGTTTTCTTCGCTAGTTGGTCAATCAACATAAAACCAACATTGTGTTTTGTTTCAAAATATTTATCCCCTGGATTTCCTAATCCTACAAGTAATTTGGTCATTTATTTTTCCTTTCAAAAGCCAAAAGGGTTGGAATTTTTTTCCAACCTAATTGACACTATTTATTAAATTTCTTAGACATTAAAGCGGAATTCCATGATATCGCCATCTTGAACGATATATTCTTTTCCTTCTTCACGCAAGCGTCCAGCTTCTTTTACGGCCTTTTCAGATCCGTATTTCACTAGATCCTCATATGACATGGTTACTGCACGAATAAAGCCTTTTTCAAAGTCTGAGTGGATAATACCAGCTGCTTGAGGAGCCTTCATACCACGTTTGAAGGTCCAAGCGCGAACTTCTTTTTCACCAGCTGTGAAGTAAGTTCCCAGTCCAAGCAAGTGGTAAGCTGCACGAGTCAACTTGTCAACGCCTGATTCTGTCAAACCAAGTGCTTCAAGAAACTCTTGCTTATCTTCATCGTCTAACTCAGAAATTTCTTCCTCAGCACGCGCAGAAATAACGACTACTTCAGCATTTTTCTGTCGCTGCGAAATTCACGAATTTGTTTAACATAGTCGATAGAGTCAGGATCTGAAACCACATCCTCGTCCACATTCGCAACATAAAGAACTGGTTTAGTCGTCAACAGGAAGAGACCTTTGACAACTTTTTTTGTTCTTCATCTGTAAACTCGATTGTACGAGCTGATTTTTCCATCTTCAAGGACTGGTTTAATCTTTTTGAAGAACATTAAATTCTGCTACTGATTCTTTATCTTTTTGCGTACGTGCCATCTTTTTCTACACGCGCATAGCGTTTGTTCACTGATTCTAAGTCAGCAAGAATCAACTCTAGGTTAATAGTATCAATATCTGCAAGTGGATCCACAAAGGCATCTTCACGTCCTTGCTCACGCATGACATTTTCATCATCAAAAGCACGAACTACGTGAACAATCGCATCTACTTCACGGATATTGGCCAAGAATTTATTTCCTAGTCCTTCTCCTTTTGAAGCTCCTTTTACAATCCCTGCAATATCTGTAAATTCAAAATGTTGTTGGAACTGTCTTTTTAGGAGTAATCATTTCAGTTAGTTTTTTTGTAGGCGTTCATCTGGAACTTCTACCATTCCAACGTTTGGATCAATCGTCGCAAATGGGTAGTTTGCTGCCTCTGCTCCTGCTTTTGTAATTGCATTAAATAGTGTTGATTTACCAACGTTTGGCAAACCAACGATACCTGCTGTTAAAGCCATATTTTCTCATTCTCCGTTTTCATTTCAATCCCTAATATTATAACACAAAAAGGGAAAAACTTGCTAACCCTCTAACTAAGGGTTATCAGTCAATAATTTTATTCATTTTTTTCGATCAAAAATCATAGCGTCCCATCATGACAACATGGTCACAATTACTGCATTTTGATTTTTGATATCTGCTCCCTACACGTGTAATTTCCCAACGATTTGCTTTTTTACCTGTTGACTTGATTGTACAAGCGTGTGGTTTTTTCATCTCAACAAAATTTCCAACTTGATACATACTACTCTCCTTTTCTTTTTCGATTATATCATAAAAGAGGCGAGCTAGGCTCAACCTCTTTCACTTAATTTGTACGAACTGGTGTAATGAGCTGCATGAAGTCCTCGTCAGTATCTGCTGGCACAAGAGTAAATGGACGAACAGCTGAGATAAAGCTAATGGTCACCTTTTTCGCTATTTAAAAGCCTTTAAGAGAATCAATCAAATAAGTTGGGTTGAAACTAATAGTCAAATCTTCACCAGTAACCTGATCAGTATCGATTTCTTCGTTTACTTTACCAACTTCTGGAGAGTGAACATGGGCGCTAACAACCCCATCTTTAATTTCAAGTTTCACAGTACCATTTTGAGTAGCACTTGATAAAAGACGAGCACGCTCCATTGACTGGCGTAGGTTTACCACATCAAAAGTAATAGTAGTATTAAAGTCTGTTGGAATCAAACGATCTGTATCAGGGTAGTTTCCTTCTAGGAGACGAGTGTAGAAGCTAATATTTTCGCTTCTAAAGAGGATTTGGTTATTAGCAAAGAAAATCTCTACAGTTTCGATATCATCTGTAAATACCGCTGAAAATTCGCGTAGAGAACGGCTAGGAATGACAACATCAAAATCATCACTATTTTTCTCAAGAGTTAATTTTTTCTGGCTTAGACGATGAGAGTCTGTTGCCACTGTTTTTAGCTCCTTGTGTTGACTCAATACAAAATGAACACCTGTTAAAATCGGACGACTTTCTTGTGTGCTTGCAGCAAAGGCTGTTTCATTGATAATTTTCTTGAGTAATTTTGTTTCAAGAATTAAAGGAGTGCTTGCTGAAATTTCTTGAATTCGTGGATATTGTTCGCTATCTTTTCCTTTTAAGGTAATTTCTGATTTGCCACTTGTTAAAACAATTTGATTTTGTTCAATTTCTTTAAAATCAAGAGTTACATCAGGTAGACTAGATACCACATTGATAAAGAAAGAAGCTTCAAGAAGGATCGAACCTAAAGAAGTAATTAACAAACCAGCATCTTCATTTTTTTGAGAAATAAAATTTTCAATTGAAATTTGACCATTTGAACCAATTAAAGTAACACCTTCATTAGTTACGTCAATTTTTACTGTTGATAAAATAGGAATGGCATTTTTAGAACTAATAGCTCTCTTAGTAGTATTTAATGCTTGTAGAAATAAATTTTTATTAATTGAAAAATGAATCATGGATTCTCCTTTATTTATTTTTTTAGTATTAGAAGGATAATAGTAATAATAGAGTCTGTGAAATCTGTGGAAAAACAGACTTTAAAACAAGTCATATCAAGTTTTTTTGGCTTGTTTAAAAAAATGTGGATAAAAAAAGATAAAAAAAGCAAAAAGTTATCCACAAGTTATTTAATTTTTCTTTTTGATTGATTCAATTTCTAAACGTAAATTATCGTCTTCATCAATCAAAGATTTAATTTTTTTGGCATGGGCATGAATAACTGTTGTATGATCTTTTTCCACCAAATTCCTTCCCAATTTTTTTGGAAGACTATTATCTGTTAGTTCTCTAGATAAATACATGGCTACTTGACGGGCTAAAACAATATTTTGAAGGCGTCTGCTTCCCTTCATTTCTTTTGACACTGACACCATAAAAGTTACCAACTTCATTTTGGATTTTATCAATTGGGATGACGAGTATTTGGCTAACATCTTGTTTTCGAGCTCTAATAGCTTCTGCAGCAATATCAATAGTGATATCCTTTGATTTTTCTTTTACTCTAGCAACTAAAGTGATGTCGTTGATTGCTCCTTCAAGATCTCGAACATTTGAATCAAATTGACCCAGCTAGGTATTCTAGAGTATCACTTTGGAAATTGTAGTCTCAAATGTTCTGTTTTGCTTTGTAAAATGGCAATACGTGTTTCAAAAGTCAGGAGGTGTGATGTTTTGCGTTAATCCCCCAACTAAAAGCGCGTGACAAGTCTTTCTTCAAGTCCCTTCTAGATGTTTTGGACTTCGATCACTGGTTAGAACAATTTGTTTTTTTGCTTGTCATGAAGGGCATTAAAGGTATTGAAAAATTCTTCTTGAGTTGCAACTTTTTTACCACTCAGCGATTGGATATCATCAATCAATAAAAGATCAAGGCTACGATAGGTCTTTTTAAACTTTTCCATCTCCCCAAGTCTTAGGTGATCAAGAAAGTCATTAATAAAGCTTTCAGCAGGGATATATTTAACACGCGCATCAGGAATATTTTTTAGAATTTCATTTCCAATAGCGTTTAATAGGTGAGTCTTACCAAGCCCAGGTCCTCCATAGATAAAAAGAGGATTATAGGTCAAAGCCAAATCTTCAGAGACAGCCAAAGCGGCTGATACTGCCCAAACATTTCCATCCCCTTGAATAAAATTATCAAAGGTATACTTTTCTTTTAATCCAGTATCCGAATAAGGAATAGATGCTAACTTTGGACTATAGTCATAAAGAGTTGAATTTGTAGCTTCTTCAACTTGTGAGATAGTCGTATCTTGAGGTTTGGTGAAAATATAGTGGGGAGTTATTTCAGCGTCATAAACTTCAAAACCAGCTACTACAATAATATCTTTTAGTTGTTTTTTTCCCAGACCATTTCCATTTCAGATCGTGGTAAAAATATAGTAGCAACATTTTCCTCTACCTTGATGAGTTCAGCTTGAATAGCATAGAAATCATACATGGATCGAGTCAGTCTTTCTTGAGCAAATTCTAATATACGATTCCAAAATTGTTTTTCTTTCAATCCTTTTCTCCTCCTTTACTATTTAAAAAGTTTAATGCTAGACTTATTTTTACCATAGATAGCAAGAATTTTTCCACAAGCTGTGAAAAAAATAATCCACAATGTTATCAAGTTTTTATCCACAGGTTGGGGATAAAAGCAGAAACTATTGATTTATTAAGCTTTTTATTGAAAAAAATAGTGGATAACCTTGTGAGATAAAAAAATAAAAGAACAGCCTTATTTCAGGCTGTTGATAATTCTACTGTATTCTTCTTGATTTGAAAAAGAAATAATGATTTTTCCACTATCTTTTTTAGACAGTTTGATTTCTACATCTAATCCGAGTAGTTTTTTTAACTGTTCTTCTTCATTTTGTATGAAATGATTCGTTTTTTGAAGTTTCTTTTGTTTTTTCTCTGTCAGAAGAGCTTCTAACTTCCTTACAGAAATGTCTTCCTCTATAATTCGTTGAAAGAAATAGTCTTGTTGTTCCTTATTCAAGCCAACTAGCGAACGCGCATGGGCTTGTGATAGTTTGCCATTTTCTACTTCTGAGAGGATCTGTTCTGGCAAGGACAGCAAGCGAATAGAGTTGCTGATATAAGGACGAGACTTGCCCATTTTATCTGCAATTTCAGCATGGGTAAATCCTTTCTCTACAAGAGATTCATAGGCGCGTGCTTCTTCTATTGGATTTAAATTTTCTCTTTGCAAATTTTCAATGATGGACTGGACCATCATCTCTTGATCTGAAAGCTGTTTAACAACAGCTGGGATAGACCTTAGACCAGCTAAAAGTGAAGCCCGATAGCGTCTCTCTCCTGCAAGGATTTCATAACCAATAACAGGAGATTGACGAACAATAATCGGTTGAATGACCCCATTTTCTTTGATAGACTGTGCTAGTTCATGTAGTTTTTCTCCATCAAATTCTTTTCGAGGTTGATAGGGATTTTTTTGTATATCCGTGATAGAAATCATTTCAAATTTTTCCATGATTCTACACTAACACATCTTTTCTCTTATGTAAAGCTTTCTTTACATAGATGTCAATTAAGATTCTAAATCGCCTGAACTCTTGTCAAGTTTAATAGATGTAGTTTCTTCTTTACCGTTACGATAGTAAGTTATCTTAATGGTGTCTCCGATAGAATGATTGTAAAGAGCACTTTGTAAGTCTGTTGATGAAGCAATGTCTTTGTCATCTACTTTTGTAATAACGTCGTATTTTTCAAGGTGACCATTGGCAGGCATATTGCTCTGCACAGAACGAACAACTACACCAGATGTTACACTGCTTGGAATATTCAGTCTTCTAATATCACTTGTATTAATATTTGAGAGATTGACCATTTGGATGCCCAAAGCTGGACGAGTCACTTTTCCGTTCTTTTCTAACTGTTCAATAATATTGATAGCATCATTTGCAGGGATTGCAAAACCAAGACCTTCTACAGATGTTCCTCCATTTGTGGCAATTTTACTTGAGGTAATTCCGATAACCTGTCCTTGAATATTGATTAGTGGGCCACCAGAGTTACCTGGGTTAATAGCAGTATCAGTTTGGATGGCTTTTGTAGAAATGGCTTGTCCATCTTCAGATTTTAAAGATACATTTCGATTGAGACTAGATACGATACCTTGAGTGACAGTATTTAGCATATTCAGAACCCTAACGGGCTACCAATGGCAATAGCAGTTTCTCCTACGGTTAACTTACTAGAATCACCAAACTCAGCTACTGTTGTCACTTTTTTTCTGAAGAGATTTTGACGACAGCAATATCAGAGAAAGTATCCGCTCCGACGATTTCTCCAGGTACTTTAGTCCCATCTGACAAACGAATATCTACTTTGCTGGCACCATTTATAACGTGATTGTTGGTGACAATGTAAGCTTCTTTGTCATTCTTTTTTTATAAATAACCCCAGATCCTTCACTAGAGATTTGTTGAGAATCTGTGTCAGTATCATCATTACCAAATACGCTATTTTTGTCTGTTTGCTGAATAAGTAATAACAGAAACAACAGCATCTTTTTACTTTGTTAACAGCCTGTGTTGTTGAATTTTCGTTCTTATAGGCAGTCTGTGTAATGGTGCTATTGTTGTTCGAGCTACTTACACCACTTTTTTGAGTTAGTTGAGTTATTGAAAAACTACCCAAGGCTCCACTAAAAAAGCTAATGACGATAACGACTAATAATTGAAACCATTTTTTGTAAAATGTTTTTTTAGATGTTTCATATTTGCCTCCATTTGTTTGAAATTACTGAAAGTATAAACTGACTAGCTTAATTATAACTTAAACACAAAAGTTTTTCACAGATTGTGGATAACTTTCAAAAATCTGTGGTTTTCTCGGCTAAAATTAACCTTTTATTTTGTGAATAAGGTGTGAAAAAATAGAGAATATGTTAGAATAGAGTCATGAAAATTAAAGTTGTAACAGTTGGGAAACTGAAAGAAAAGTATTTAAAAGATGGTATTGCAGAGTATTCAAAAACGAATTTCTCGATTTGCTAAGCTTGAAATGATTGAGCTAGCAGATGAAAAAACACCAGATAAGGCCAGTGAATCAGAAAATCAAAAGATTTTAGAAATAGAAGGTCAGAGAATTTTATCAAAAGTTGGTGACCGTGATTTTGTTATTGTGTTAGCCATTGAAGGGAAAATTTTCTCCTCAGAAGAATTTAGTAAGCAGTTAGAAGAAGCTTCTATAAAAGGATTTTTCTACTCTTACTTTTATTATTGAGGGAGTCTGGGGATTAGTCATCAGGATGTAAAAAAAGAGCCAATCTTTCTGTTAGTTTTGGTCGTTTAACCTTGCCCCATCAGTTAATGAGACTAGTCCTTGTTGAACAAATCTATCGGGCTTTTTACAATACAGCAGGGATCGCCCTATCATAAATAGAAAAATTGACTTTTCAATTGAATTTTTTTGGTAGAATAGCTGTATTAGGTCTCATAGCTCAGCTGGATAGAGCATTCGCCTTCTAAGCGAACGGTCGCAGGTTCGAATCCTGCTGGGATCAATATAGTAGCAAAAGCTGGGAATTTTTCCCGGCTTTTTTTCTTAAAAAAAGTACACTTGGGGAGAAAAAAATGACAGTTGAGAGAATTTTTATCTAAAAACGAAAATTCCATTTTTGTATAATAGTTTTTTTGTAAGTTAGCTTACAAGAAAAAAACATTGAGGAGATTTTTATTATGAAAAACACAGTTAAATTGGAACAGTTTGTAGCCTTTGAAGGAAAAAAAGACTTGCAAAAAGATTCAAGGTGGGGAGATGAGGAGAATCAGATAATATTTTCTTTAATTTTCTTTAAAAGAAGATAAAGGAGTAGAAGAATGAATTTTTTTCTTAGTAGTAGATTGTTATATTATATTTTTTTATTATTAGTCACAGTTACTAGTTTAATTTGTAAAAGGTCAAAATAAATAGAAAAAGAACTATGCTTTTTTTGGTGCTTATACATTACTAGTAGAATCAGTATTTGAACTTTCCTTTTATCTTCTATATTTAGATGGGTTAGGGAATTGAAAACATTTTTTTATTTCCTTTGGGTATTATATTCCTATTTTTAGATGGATTAAAACAGTATGAGAAGGGATAGAGGACTATTCCTAAGTTTACTACTATCTCTTTTATATGAGAGCACTCATACCTTTTCTGTCCGTAACTTTCTCCTCTATAACAGGAGATAATTTTGTTTTACAATATCATGACCCTATTCTTTTTTCGTTGTAACGGTGTTGACTTATGTTGTTATCGTAAACAAATCATTCATTATTTCCATTTGAACTAAACTATTTTTGACAAAGATTATCTCTATCCTTTCTTGAAAAAAAGTATTTTTTTGCTTTACTACTGCTACATATTGTATCTTTCGTTTCAGATATGGTAAGTACGATTAAACATTTGAATAGTTTTGGAAGTATTTTTGTCATCTATTGTCTTTTATCTCTCTACTTTTGACCTTCTTTGCAATGAATTCGCATAAAGAACAAATGGAGAAAAGAGATTGCTTTTGAAGCAGAAGAAATTTGAACAGAAACATTTACAGAATTATACAGATGAAATTGTTGGTCTGTATAATGAAATCCGTGGGTTTTCGACATGACTATGCTGGAATGCTTGTCAGCATGCAGATGGCAATTGACAGTGGTAATTTACAGGAAATTGACAGAGTTTACAATGAAGTTTTTGGTCAAAGCAAATCATAAACTGCGTTCAGATAAGTATACTTACTTTGATTTGAACAACATAGAAGATTCAGCTTTTACGAAGTTTGGTTGCTCAGTCAATTGTCTATGCTCGAAATAATGGTGTAGAGTTTACACTGGAAGTAAAAAGATACGATTACCAAGCTCCCAATTGAACTATTGGATTTGGTTCGTATCATGAGTGTTTTTATTGAACAATGCTGTCGAAGGATCGGCTGATAGTTATAAAAAAAGCAGATGGAAGTAGCAGTTATTAAGATGGAAACTGAAACAGTGATTGTGATTCAGAATTCATGTAAAATGACGATGACTCCTTCAGGAGATCTATTTGCTTTTAGGATTCTCCACTAAGGGAAGAAATCGAGGAGTAGGATTAAATAATGTGAAAGAACTACTAGATAAGTACAACAACATTATTTTTAGAAACAGAGATGGAAGGCAGTACATTTAGACAAATCATTAGATTTAAGAGGGAATTTGAATGAAAGTTTTAATTTTTAGAAGATGTTATTGAACATCAAGTGAGACTAGAGAGAATATTGGATGAAATTTCGAAAGAATCGAATATTCCAATATCATACAAGACAACGGGAAAAAGTTCGTGAATTTGAAGAATATATCGAAAAATGATGAAGTAAACCAGCTTTTATTTTCTAGATATTGATATTCATGGAATTGAGAAAAAAAGGGTTTGAAGTTGCTCAGCTTTATTCGTCATCACAATCCTTACGCTATTATCGTCTTTATCACCAGTCGATCAGAGTTTGCGACTCTAACCTATAAATACCAGGTATCAGCCCTAGATTTTTGTTGATAAGGATATCAATGATGAGTTGTTTAAGAAGAGAATTGAGCAAAAATATCTTCTACACGAAGAGTATGTTACTTGAAAATGAAGATGTGGTAGATTATTTTTGACTACAATTACAAAGGGAAATGATTTAAAAAAATTCCTTACCATGACATTTCTGTATATTGAAACGACAGGAGTCTCTCATAAATTGCGCATTATTGGTAAGAATTTTGCAAAAGAGTTTTATGGTACCATGACAGATATTCAGGAAAAAGGACAAACATACTCAGCGATTTTTATTCTCCTCATAAGTCATTTTTTTGGTAAATATAGGCAATATCAGAGAAATTGATCGAAAAGAATCTAGAAAGTTGTTTTCTATGAAGACCATCGCTGTCCTATTTCAAGGTTAAAAAAAATTAGAAAATTGAAAAGATATTTTAGAGAAAAAAAATCTCAAAAAGTGATTGACAATTAGTAAGAAATTGATATAATGGTTATATCTGCTACAGATAGAAGGTCCGTTGGTCAAGGGTTAAGACACCGCCTTTTTCACGGCGGTAACACGGGTTCGAATCCCTGTACGGACTATTTTATCCGCCATAGCTCAGTTGGTAGTAGCGCATGACTGTTAATCATGATGTCGTAGGTTCGAGTCCCTACTGGCGGAGTATAGATAAAAAGGGAACACAACTGTGTTCCTCTTTTGTATCAATTTGTATCACCAAGCATCTTCATAAGGAAAGTCTGTTATTTCTTGAGGACTTTCTTTTTTTCCATGTGCAATCCAAGTTTGACAGACACCAAAAAAAGTGCGTGAGTTAGATAGATGCTACTGTATTCTAATTCAGTGGTATTGAGATTCAGTTGCATAAATCGCTTTTTGTAAATCTGTACTGAGCATGATATGAAGTTTATTTCGTAAGAAATTTTGGATTTCTTTTGGTCCCATTTTTCAGAAAGAAGAGCAGCCAGAAGTGGTTCTGACTCTAGATATTCAAAGACTTCTAAAATAGCATCTCTTTTGTGATGAGCATGTTTTTTTGAAAAATATATTCAAATGTATGGAAATAGCTTTGCTTTTGATAGTGCTCAATCATATCATACTTATCCTTATAGTGAGTATAGAAGCTGGAACGACTAATTCCGGCTTTTTTTCTGCTAACTTGACAGTAGAAATTTGATCAAATGGCTGTTCCATCAGTAATTGTACCATAGCATTTTCAATAGTTCGCTTTTGTTTTTTTAAGCGTTTGTTACTTTCTTGCATATTTCCTCCTTGTAAACAAATTAGACTATATGTCTAAAAAAATAGATTTTTTTATCTTGTAATTTAGATTTTTTTAATGTATAATCTATTATATCAAAAATTTTTAGACAATATGTTTAAAAAAAGGAGAAGACTATGTTTAAAGAATGGAAAGCAATTTTTTAAAAAAACCAACCTTTATTATTGTCATGATAGGGATTTCTCTTATTCCAGCTCTGTACAATATCATATTTTTTTGTCATCAATGTGGGATCCATATGGGCAATTGTCTGACTTACCTGTGGCAGTTGTCAATAATGATAAAGAGGCTTCCTATAACGGTAATAGCATGTCTATAGGAAAAGACATGGTGTCCAATTTAAAAAGAAAATAAAACCTTGGATTTTTCATTTTGTAGATGAAGAGGAAGGTAAGAAGGGCTTAGAAGATGGCGATTACTATATGGTAGTGACTTTACCAAGTGATTTATCTGAAAAAGCAGCTTCTATTTTAACGGATCATCCAGAGCAAATGCAAATCGATTATCAGACTTCAAGTGGTCATAGTTTTATTGCAAGCAAGATGAGCGATTCTGCTATGACACAATTAAAGCAGAATGTTTCTACCAAATGTAACCGAGACCTATACTAAAGCTTTATTTAACAAAGATGGTCGATTTAAAGGATGGTATGAGTCAAGCAGCTTCTGGTAGTGAAAAATTAACTGATGGAGCGAATCAGTTAGTGGCAGGAAGTCAAACATTAACTACTAACCTACACTCTTTAGCAGATTCAAGTTTAACATTTTCAAATGGAACGGAGCAGTTTACTAAAGGATTATCCTCTTATGTCTCTGGTGTTGAACAACTTCATCTTGGCTTAGGGAATTTTAATAGTGGTTTAGTTACATATACTGGTGCAGTGAGTCAATTAGATAGCGGATTAGGTCAATTATCTTCTAAAAGTCCTGAATTAGTAGGAGGAATCAATCAACTATATACTGGTGTAGAGTCCTATACTGGCGGTGTTTCTCAGCTCAATGCTGGTCTTAATCAATTTTCATCTGGTGTTAGTGCCTATACAAATGGAGTGGGAAATCTTGCAACAGGTGCTAATCAGTTATCTAATCAATCAGCTACACTTCGAATGGGTGTGGAGCAATTAAGTGAAGGGATTCAACAACTTTCTAGCTAAGTTAGATGCTTCATCTGAGCAAAAAGATCAAATTGCTCAATTATCTTCTGGTCTGAATCAGTTAAATCAAGCTATTCAAAATATTGATGTTGGAGATACAAAACAATTAGATTCTGTTTTATCAAGTATAGTATCTCTTTCTAATCAAATGTTAGCAAGTGCTCAGTCTGATAAAGCGACTACATTAGCCAATATTCAATCGACAGCAGCTTATCAATCATTGACAAGTGAGCAACAAGCTGAAATAAGTGCTTCTGTATCTCAAAATTCGACTGATAGTATTCAATCGGCTCAGTCAATTATAGCTTTAGTTCAAGGTTTACAGGGAAGTTTAGAAAACTTACAAAATCAATCTTCTAATCTTTCGACATTTAAAAAAAATCAAGCTAATCAAGTATTACCGCTTGCTTCTACTTCTTTGACAGGATTGTCAAGTGGATTAACAGAAATACAGGGAGCAGTGACGAGTAAATTAGTTCCTGCTAGTCAGTCGATTACATCGGGTGTAAATGCATATACTGCAGGTGTTGATAAAATTTCTCAAGGCGCAAGTCAACTAAGTGAAAAGAATTCCACCTTGACAGGTAGTTTGAACCAATTAGTTTCAGGCTCAACTACCTTGACATAAAAATCTTCTAACTTGACAGCAGGAGTTGGTCAATTAGTTGAAAAAACTCCAGAATTAGTGTCTGGTATTGAAAAATTATCAACTGGCTCCAACCAATTGAATCAAAAGAGTCAAGAATTGATAGCAGGAGTTGATAAATTGCAGTCAGGATCTAGCCAATTAGCTGATAAATCCAGTCAGTTACTTTCAGGTGCTTCTCAATTAGAGAATGGAGCTAATAAATTGGCAGATGGAGCTGGGAAACTAGCAGAAGGTGGAACAAAGTTAACTTCTGGATTGGAAGGTTTACAGACAGGAGTTACTTCTTTAGGACAAGGACTAAGTAATGCTAGTGATCAACTCAAATCAGTATCAACGGAATCTAAAAATGCAGAGATTTTGTCAAATCCACTCAATCTTTCCAAAACAGACAATGACCAAGTTCCTGTAAATGGAATCGCAATGGCTCCTTATATGATATCAGTTGCTCTCTTTGTTGCAGCAATATCAACGAATATGATCTTTGCGAAGTTGCCTTCAGGACGTCATCCAGAGAGTCGTTGGGCTTGGTTGAAATCTCGAGCTGAAATAAATGGTATTATAGCTGTTTTAGCAGGAATTTTGGTATATGGAGGAGTTCATCTTATTGGTTTAACTGCTAATCATGAGATGAGAACATTTATTCTCATTATCCTAACAAGTTTAGTATTCATGTCCATGGTGACCGCTTTAACAACATGGAATAGCCGTATAGGAGCTTTCTTCTCACTTATTTTGCTTTTATTACAGTTGGCATCAAGTGCAGGTACTTATCCCACTTGCTTTGACAAATAATTTCTTTAGAGCTATTAATCCTTGGTTACCAATGAGTTATTCAGTTTCTGGATTACGACAAACAATCTCTATGACAGGAAATATTCATCATCAAGTCATTTTCCTTGCTGTGATACTAGCTCTATTTACTGGTTTAGGTATGCTAGCCTATCAACCCTAAGAAAAATGGAAGAAGATTAAAAAAATCGACCGTTAACTGGTCGATTTTTTTATGTCTTAGATGACTTTCGTTTGTGATTATAGATTCCAAATAGTAAAGAGAAGTAAAGGAACAGATTGATCCAGTAATAAAACCATTGGGAATAAAGGAAAGTGTAATAGTTCCTTTTCCCTTGGGAACATCAACTTTCATAAATCCAGTTTGAGCTTGTTTAATTTCTATTTTCTTACCATCTTGGTAGGCAGACCAACCTTTGTCATAAGGAATGGTGAAGAAAATGGATGTATCTTGTTGGACATCATATGTAGCAAAAACCTTGTTTTTAGAAGTTGATACTGTTACAGGCTGTTCTTTAATTTTTTGAATTGCCTCAGTTAAAGTTTGGGTATCTAAACGATAGAAGGTAGGAGATTCAAATGATACTTGTGAATTTCCAGGGAAACTAACATTGATATTGAAAGTTTTTTTCTCTTTTGTATAGCCTAGATTAAAGAAGGAGAAGACATTATCAGTTGTAAAAGTCTTTTTTTCTCCATTTACAAGGATGTCAACCTTCTTTTGTTTATCATTAGAAAAGTGAAGGTTTGTGAAAGAAAGATAAACTTGGCTGTTTTCTGGTACTTCAATTTGATACTGGATTGCTGCATCCTCATTTGAAGAACTTGTAACACTAATCAAATCATTAGTATTTTCTGTTTTGTCATAAGGGATTGGAGAAAAATAATCAAAATTGACGTTAGCAAGTTGATTTAAAAATGAGGCCTGATTATCCAAGGTATGTTCATTGAACTTGACATCATTGTAAACAGATTGACTAGCAAATGCAATCGGAAGAGAGTATTGATTTTCATATAGGGTAAGATTATCTTTTTTGATATACATCTTGGAAACCATACTTATCAATAGGACTGTCTGAGATATTGTACTGGATCCCAAATAAACTATCAGCCAAAATACTATTATTTGCATAACGGAGATTGAGATTGGTTCCAGAGGATTTAAATCCCAGTTTATCCAAAGTAGAGCTTGCTGAACGATTTCGAACAGATGAAAATTGAGAGATTCCATTGTAGTTGAATTTCATACTGTCATTTCCTGTCTGAGTTTGTAGTTTCTCAGTACGAGTAAATGAATTTCCAATATATGTTGAGAAAGAGTCTATAGCTGGGATATCTCTACTATATGCACTTCGAGAAGCAAATCCCCATTCCTTAGCAATTCCGTCCATTTGAGATGAAGCATTTAAACTCATTTCAACCATTATAAATAAAGAGATTAGAATGGCAAATAGATTTACAGAGATAAATTTTTTGATAACTGCAAGGAGTAAAAGCGAATAGACAACCAAAAATTCAAGAGTCAGTAGGATATTCAAATCTGTTAAAAAAGAATAATGCGATTTTAGATAGATGGTAGCTAAAAATCCTGTTACTATAAGAAAAAAAGCGAAACTAAAAAAATTCCAGATTTTAATTTCTTTTCAGACGATTTAAGACTTCTGCTGCTGTGTAAATTAACAAGGTAGAGAAAAATCCAAGCATAGCGATGTAAAAAAACATGTTTGGAGTATGCATGCCTTGCCAAAATAAATCAAGAGCTTCTATATAAAAAGCTTGCAATTAGAAATGCAAAGAAGATTGCATAGATAAGTTTCACGTGAAACTTAATAGATTTCATCGTAAAAAAATAAAAATGGTCAAAAATAAAGGGAAGTAGTCCAACAAAAAAATCATTGGGATAGCCCCATACTTTTGTTGTATCAAAGGAACCAATGAATTGCTTTAGCAAAGAGATCAAGATACCAGCTACTTTCAGTTTGAAACTTTGTAACTTCAGTCAATTTTTTTCCCCATGTGTCTGTAAATCAAACAGAGTAGGAAGAGTCAGAATCAAACTAGCCATACCAGCTAAAAACGGAGGTGATTATGAAAATCAAGAAAAGATGATTTTTCGAGTCTTTAAAGTCCCAAGAAATTTGACAGAGATACCAGAAAATAAGAAACAATGCTGTCATATAGCCAAAAATAATAGTTTTGGATAAATAAGATTGACAGACTTGTAAAGTACAATAGGAATTTCTTTTTCAGTGATAAGTAGCTGTAAAACCAGTTATAATTAGAAGGAATCAAGATAAAAAAACATCTAGCCAGGTTTTTTTATCTCTAATTGACTGACAGTGAAACTCATCAGAGCATAGGAAGTAGATAAAGCTAGTTTTAAAGGCTTTAGGAATCGATTGAAATAATTTATTTAAACTAAAGTAAGTTGACAGTCCAATCAATCCAAATTTTAAGAGAGTTGTCAGATAGACAGCATCTGGCATATTAGTTAGATCAAAAAAAGTAAACTAGTGGTGAAAGGAAACTACCCAAGTAATAACTAGATAGGGCATAGAAATTTCAATCCGAGGACCACTTGTAAAGGTGTAGAAACAAACTACCATTTCCATGTAGGATATTTCTTAGAGCTATATCAAAAAAATAACGTATTGATGAAACCCATCTCCTAATAGTGGAGATGTATCGCTATTCCAGTAGATACCTTTGAGATAGATATACTCCTATCATAATGATTATGGGAATGATGAAAAGAAACAAAATAGGTCCAATATGTTTTTAAAAAAAATAATTTCATGTTACCTCATAAAATGTTAGAAAACTCAGCTGGTTAACCCAACTGAGTTTTGAATTTTTTTAGTCTTTCCAAAGTTCTTTAACTTTTGCTTGTACTTCTGCATTTCTCTAGGAATTCATCATAGGTTTCATCGATACGGTCAATGACGCCATTTTTTTAGACAAGACAATGATATGGTTAGCTAGAGTTTGAATAAACTCGTGGTCATGGCTGGCAAAGATGATTGATTCTTTAAAGTTTTTTTCAATCCATCATTCAAGCTTGAGATAGATTCCAAGTCCAAGTGATTGGTTGGATCATCAAGTACAAGGACATTTGATTTTTAAGAGCATGAGTTTTTGAAAGCATGACACGAACTTTTTTTCTCCCCTGACAAGACGTTTACAGGTTTTGTTAACCTCATCTCCCAGAGAAGAGCATACGGCCGAGGAAGCCACGTAGGAAAGTATTGTCATCTTCTTCTTTACTTGCGAATTGACGCAACCAGTCAAGGATTGACTCTCCTCCTGCAAAAATCTGCTGAGTTATCTTTTTGGCAAGTAAGAACGGCTAGTAGTAACTCCCCACTTGACAGTTCCTTCATAGTCAATGTCCCCCATGATTGCACGAATTAATGCAGTCGTTTGGATGTCATTTTGTCCAATAAGCGCTGTCTTATCACCTGGACGCAAGATAAAGCTGATATTATCTAAAATAGTCTCACCATCAATCTTTACAGTTAGATTTTTCTACTGTCAAGAGATCATTACCAATCTCACGCTCCGCTTTAAAGTTGATAAATGGATATTTACGACTAGATGGTACAATCTCTTCTAGTTCAATCTTATCAAGCATTTTCTTACGTGATGTTGCTTGTCTTGATTTAGAAGCATTGGCAGAGAAACGAGCAACGAATTCTTGCAATTGCTTAATTTTTTCTTCTGCTTTAGCATTACGGTCTGCTAGCAATTTAGCAGCGAGTTCAGAAGATTCCTTCCAGAAGTCATAGTTTCCGACATAGAGTTTGATTTTTCCAAAGTCAAGGTCGGCCATGTGAGTACATACTTTGTTTAAGAAGTGACGGTCGTGGGATACTACGATAACGGTGTTATCAAAATCAATCAAGAAGTCTTCTAGCCAAGTAATAGATTGGATATCCTAAACCGTTGGTAGGCTCGTCCAAAAGAAGAACATCTGGTTTACCAAAAAGTGCTTTGGCTAGGAGAACTTTTACTTTTTCACCGTTGGCCAATTCGCTCATATTTTGATAGTGCAATTCTTCTGGGATATTTAGGTTTTGAAGGAGTTGAGAGGCTTCACTTTCTGCTTCCCATCCTCCAAGCTCGGCAAACTCTCCTTCAAGTTCGGCAGCACGCACTCCATCTTCATCTGAGAAATCTTCCTTCATGTAGATAGCATCTTTCTCTTTCATGATGCTATAAAGTTTTTCATTTCCCATGATAACGACATCAATGGCACGTTCATCTTCATAGTCAAAGTGATTTTGACGAAGAACAGAGAGACGTTCATCTGGACCAAGAGAGATGTGACCAGTAGTAGGTTCGATATCTCCAGCTAAAATTTTTAAAAAGGTTGATTTTCCGGCACCATTAGCACCGATTAATCCATAAGTATTTCCTTCTGTAAATTTGATATTGACATCATCAAAAAGTTTGCGATCACTAAAAACGTAGTGAAACATCAGATACTGTAAGCAATGATTTTTTTCTCCTATATGTGTAATATATTTATTCTACTAGAAAATACGGAAATATTCAAATTTTTTTATCTGTCAATTTTTGTGTAAATTATATTTACAGTATACTTTACACAAAACCGTAAATAGCAAGGCTGATTTATTTTTGATAAATTACGGTTATTTCATTAAAAAAATGCTATAATTGAAGGGACTATATCGAAGGAGAATAAAATGACTAAACCCATTATTTTAACAGGAGACCGTCCAACAGGAAAAATTGCATATTGGACATTATGTTGGAAGTCTCAAAAAAATCGAGTATTTATTACAGGAAGAGGATAAGTATGATATGTTTGTGTTCTTGGCTGACCAACAAGCCTTTGACAGATCATGCTAAAGACCCTCAAACAATTGTAGAGTCTATCGGAAATGTTGCTTTGGATTATCTTTGCAGTTGGATTGGATCCAAGTAAATCAACTATCTTTTATTCAAAGCCAGATTCCAGAGTTAGCTGAGTTGTCTATGTATTATATGAATCTTGGTTTCATTAGCATCGTTTGGAGCGCAAATCCAACTGTCAAGACAGAGATTGCTCAGAAAGGGATTTGGAGAAAGTATTCCAACAGGATTCTTTGGTCTATCCAATTGCTCAAGCAGCTGACATCACAGCCTTTTAAGGCTAATTATGTTCCTGTTGGGACAGATCAGAAACCAATGATTGAGCAGACTCGTGAAATTGTTCGTTCTTTTAACAATGCATATAACTGTGATGTCTTTGGTAGAACCGGAAGGTATTTATCCAGAAAATGAGAGAGCAGGGCGTTTGCCTGGTTTAGATGGAAATGCTAAAATGTCTAAATCACTCAATAATGGTATTTATTTAGCTGATGATGCGGATACTTTGCGTAAAAAAAAGTAATGAGTATGTATACAGATCCAGATCATATCCGCGTTGAGGATCCAGGTAAAATTGAAGGAAATATGGTTTTTCCATTATCTAGATGTTTTTTTGGTCGTCCAGAAGATGCTCAAGAAATTGCTGACATGAAAGAACATTATCAACGAGGTGGTCTTGGTGATGTGAAGACCAAGCGTTATCTACTTGAAATATTAGAACGTGAACTTGGGTCCTATTCGTGAGCGCCGTATCGAATTTGCTAAGGATATGGGAGAAGTTTATAATATGCTTCAAAAAAAGGTAGTGAAAGAGCGCGTGAAGTTGCAGGTCAAACCCTATCTGAGGTTAAAGGAGCAATGGGACTTCATTACTTTTAACTAAGTTTATTTTTACAAGAAACTATCATTTCTATCTCGAAAGAAAAAGATAGTTTTTTTATTTACCCCTGTAACATTTGACAAATTTTTTTATAGAATGGTATGATAGATACAATATAAAAAAAGAGTCAAGCTCAAAAAAAGAAAGAAAAGAGGAAACTTCGAATGTCTAATTGGGACACTAAATTTTTTTGAAAAAAAAGGTTTTTACCTTTTGATGATGTATTGCTTATTCCAGCTGAAAGTCATGTGTTGCCTAACGATGCAGATTTAACAACTAAATTGGCAGATAATTTGACTTTAAATATCCCAATTATTACCGCTGCCATGGACACAGTTACAGAGAGTCAAATGGCCATTGCTATTGCTCGTGCAGGCGGTCTCGGAGTTATCCATAAAAAAACATGTCAATTGCTCAACAAGCAGACGAGGTTCGTAAGGTAAAACGTTCTGAAAATGGAGTTATTATTGATCCGTTCTTCTTGACGCCTGAACATACAATTGCTGAAGCAGATGAGCTTATGGGTCGTTACCGCATCAGTGGTGTTCCAGTTGTTGAAACACTTGAAAAATCGTAAATTAGTTGGTATTTTGACAAACCGAGATCTTCGTTTTTATTTCAGATTATAACCAACCAATCTCAAACCATATGACCAGTGAAAATCTTGTGACTGCTCCTGTGGGTACAGATCTTGCAACGGCTGAAAGCATTCTTCAAGAACACCGCATTGAAAAACTTCCTTTGGTAGATGAAGAAGGTCGTCTTTCTGGTTTGATTACTATCAAAGATATTGAAAAAGTTATTGAGTTTCCAAATGCGGCTAAAGATGAGTTTGGTCGTCTTCTAGTTGCAGGTGCAGTAGGTGTTACTTCAGATACATTTGAACGTGCAGAGGCTCTTTTTGAGGCAGGAGCGGATGCGATTGTTATTGATACTGCGCATGGTCATTCTGCAGGTGTCTTGCGTAAAATTGCTGAGATTCGTGCTCATTTCCCAGATCGTACTTTGATTGCTGGAAATATTGCTACTGCTGAAGGTGCACGTGCCCTTTATGAAGCAGGTGTAGACGTTGTCAAGGTTGGTATTGGACCAGGTTCTATCTGTACTACTCGTGTGATTGCTGGTGTTGGTGTTCCGCAAGTAACAGCTATCTATGATGCTGCAGCTGTTGCGCGTGAATATGGTAAAACGATCATTGCTGACGGTGGAATCAAGTATTCTGGAGATATTGTAAAAGCCCTTGCTGCAGGTGGAAATGCAGTTATGCTTGGATCAATGTTTGCTGGAACTGATGAAGCTCCAGGCGAAACTGAAATCTTCCAAGGACGTAAGTTTAAGACTTACCGTGGTATGGGATCAATCGCTGCAATGAAGAAAGGTTCAAGCGATCGTTACTTCCAAGGTTCTGTCAATGAAGCAAACAAACTCGTTCCCGAAGGAATTGAAGGTCGTGTTGCTTATAAAGGAGCGGCAGCTGATATTGTCTTCCAAATGATTGGTGGTATTCGCTCTGGTATGGGTTACTGTGGTGCAGCTAACCTTAAAGAACTACACGATAATGCTCAATTTATTGAAATGTCTGGTGCTGGTTTGAAAGAGAGCCATCCTCATGATGTACAAATTACTAATGAGGCACCAAATTATTCTATGTAAAAATAATGAAAAAGAACTCCCGTGAAAAACAGGAGTTCTTTTTACGATGTTGTCAATTTTGGTTTACAGTAATTTTACCATCCTGAATAGTAAAGATACTTAGATTTTCTGGCAGATTTTGAAGATGATCTAAGCTTGTTGTTGTAATAAAGGTTTGGATTGAATGAGAAATCGTTTCTAATAATTTTAGTTGTCTAGTGTTGTCAAGTTCGCTCATAACATCGTCAAGTAGTAATATTGGAGATTCTGTAGTAATACTTTCCATTAATTCGATTTCTGCTAATTTTATCGAGAGGACGAGACTACGATGTTGACCTTGACTTCCAAAAACTAGCATCCATCCCATTTATAAAAAAAGAAATGTCATCTCGATGAGGACCAACACCAGTATTCTTTTTTTAAATAAATCTCTGGACCTACTTTTTTTCTAAAGCAATTTTGAAAGATTCTGATAAAGTCTTCTTTGTCAGTTATCTTGACAGAAGATTGATAGGATATTGACAACTCTTCAATCTGATTAGAGAGTTTCAAAATGTTTCTTACGACCCAAAATGCTCTAGTTTTTTTATGAAATCTAAGCGGTGATTCATTACACGACATCCATAATCAACTAGCTGATCATCTAACACTGAAAGGAAGGTTTCATCTATTTTTTGAGCTGATTTTTAGATAAGTATTTCTTTTGCTTTTAGGATATGGTTATAATTGGTTAAGTCTGATAAATAGATTGGCTTAATTTGTCCAAGCTCCATATCAATGAATTTTCGTCGAACTGAAGGTGCTCCTTTAATTAGTTGTAAATCTTCAGGAGCGAATAAGACAACATTCATGTGTCCTACATAATCTGAAAAGTCGTGCCTGTTTTTAAAGTGATTAACTTTTTGTCACACGTCCTTTTTTTGTGTTAGTTCGATTTCGAGAGGAATGGATCCCGTTTTTTTCTGAACAAGACCTGAAAGATGAAGTTGTTCCTCATCAAAATGAATGAGATTTTTATCTGTTCGAGTTCGATGACTACGTGTTAAGGCTAAAAAATAGATAGCCTCTAACATATTTGTTTTTACCTTGTGCATTGCGTCCTAAAAAAAGACATTTCAATTTAGGGATTAAAGTCTATTTTTCGTCTCTTTATAGTTACGAAAAGTTTTGAGAGATAGGTGTTGTAGCCACATGATTATCTACCAGGGAATCGCGGAGCTTGTTTGTTTTTGGAGAATGAAGTAGGTTTAGAGTTGTCTTTTTTTACTCCCTTATTCATCTCCTTAACAAGTTTAGCGATTCGTTCTTTTTTTCAACTTTATCAGCTTGGTATTCCTCTTGCTCCTCAGAAGTAGGTTGTGTCAACAAGATGTCAATCTTCATGTCAGGGATGTCAACCTTATCGCCAATACGAAGTTTTTTACCACGACGACTCTCTAATTCCCCATTAAAGTAAACAGAATGTTCAGAGAGAAATGATTTGATAGCTCCTCCGCTATGTGTAATTCCAAGTTCTTTGAGTAGTGCTTGAGGGTAATAAATTCTTCAAATAATTTGTATTCCATAATTCACCTCAATCTTTGGTATTATACCATATTTTTCCTAAAAAAATAGTGAGAGAAACAAGGGAGTAATGTAAGCGATTTTTATTTCAAAAAGTGTTACAGAGAACAAGAAAATTTCAGGTTTTTCGTGATATAATAGAAGTCTGTATATAAGGAGGTAAATCATGGAGTTAGTGCATGGAATTTCAACACATTTTTATCCAATCAAAAAAAGTTTAAAACGAACAAAATCACCGTGCGTTTTACCGCTCCATTATCTCTTGATACGATTGCAGGTCGCATGTTGAGTGCGAGTATGCTAGAGACTGCTAATCAGATGTATCCCCACTTCTCAAGATTTGAGAAGACATTTGGCCAGTCTATACGGTACAGATATGTCAACCAATTGTTTTAGAAGAGGGCAAAGTCACATTGTAGAATTGACATTTACCTATGTTCGTGATGAGTTTTTAAGTAGGAAAAATGTGCTAACTTCTCAGGTTTTGGAACTTGTAAAAGAAACTCTTTTTTCACCCGTAGTAGTTGATAATGGGTTTGATTCGGCCTTATTTGAAATTGAGAAAAAACAATTGCTAGCAAGTTTAGCAGCTGATATGGATGATTCTTTTTATTTTGCACATAAAGAATTAGATAAATTATTTTTTCATGATGAACGTCTTCAATTGGAATATAGTGATTTACGAAATCGTATTTTAGCTGAAACTCCACAAAGTTCTTATTCTTGTTTCCAAGAATTTTTGGCCAATGATCGAATAGATTTCTTTTTCCTAGGTGATTTTAATGAGGTTGAAATTCAAAATGTATTAGAATCATTTGGCTTTAAAGGTCGAAAAGGAGATGTGAAGGTTCAGTATTGTCAACCTTATTCCAATATCCTTCAGGAAGGTATGGTTCGGAAAAATGTGGGACAATCCATTTTGGAATTAGGCTATCATTGCCCTTCTGAATATGGTGATGAGCAACATTTACCCATGATTGTAATGAATGGTTTACTTGGTGGATTTGCTCACTCTAAACTATTTACAAATGTCCGTGAAAATGCTGGATTGGCTTATACTATTTCAAGTCAGCTCGATTTATTTAGTGGATTCTTGAGGATGTATGCTGGTATCGATCGAGAAAATCGGAACCAGGCTCGTAAAAATGATGAATAATCAACTGTTTGATTTAAAAAAAGGTTATTTTTACAGAGCTTGAGTTAGAGCAGACCAAAGGAAATGATTCGTCGGTCTTTGTTGCTTTCTCAAGATAATCAAGGTTCATTGATTGAACGTGCTTATCAAAATGCCTTACTTGGAAAATCTTCAGCAGACTTTAAAGGTTGGATTGCAAAACTCGAGCAAGTTGACAAAGATGCTATTTGTAGAGCAGCTAATAATGTGAAACTACAGGCGATTTACTTTATGGAAGGAATAGAATGACAAAGGTTGTTTTTGGAGAAAAGTACTATCCAGCTGTAAAAGAAATGGTTTATCGAACTCGTTTTGTCAAAATGGATTGACAGTTGCTCTTTTTGCCTAAAAAAAGGAATTTAAAGAGGTTTACGGGAGTGTAACTGTACAGTTTGGTTCGGTAGATACGCTTGTCACAGAAGTTGACGGAGATGTAAAAGAATATCCTGCAGGAATTGCTCATTTTCTTGAACATAAATTATTTGAGAGAGAAGATGCTAGCGATTTGATGTCGGCTTTTACGAGTCTAGGTGCAGATAGTAATGCCTTTACAAGCTTTACAAAAACAAACTATCTCTTTTTCAGCAACGGATCATTTTTTAGAAAATTTAGACTTACTTGATGAATTGGTAACATCAGCACATTTTACTGAAGATTCCATTTTAAGAGAGCAGGATATTATTCAGCAAGAACGAGAAATGTATCAAGATGATCCAGATTCGTGTTTATTCTTTTTCAACTTTTAGCGAATTTGTATCCTGGTACACCTTTAGCAACTGATATAGTTGGTAGTGAGGAGTCCATTTCCCAAATCAATCTAACTAATTTGCAAGAAAATTTTACAAGATTTTACAAACCTGTAAACATGTCTCTGTTTTTAGTTGGTAATTTTGATGTGGATCAAGTACAGGACTACTTTTGAAAGAAAAAGAACTGGAAAGATTTAGATGTTCAGGAAGTAGTAAGAGAAAAAGTTTGTTTTTACAAGATGTAAAGCAAAACAGACAGTATGAGAATGGAAGTATCTTCTCCCAAACTAGCGATTGGGTATTAGAGGTAAACGAGAAGTTGTTGAGGCGGATTGCTATCGACATCATATTTTATTAAAATTATTGTTTGCAATGATGTTTGGTTGGACTTCGGATCGTTTTCAGAAAATTATATGAATCAGGTAAAATTGATGCGTCCTTATCTCTTGAAATTGAAGTAACAAGTCGCTTTTCATTTTGTTATGTTGACAATGGATACAAAAAGAGCCAGTTGCTTTTATCTCATCAGTTTAGGAAAGGCTATTCGTAATTTTACAAAAGGATTTAGATATTACAGAGGATCATTTAGATATTATCAAAAAGAGATGTTTGGAGAATTTTTTTCAGTAGCATGAACTCTCTTGAATTTATTGCAACGCAATATGATGCTTTTGGACAAGGTGAGACAATCTTTGATTTGCCGAAAAATTTTACAGGAAATTACTTTAGAGGATGTCCTTGATGCTGGACACCATTTAATAGATGATGGTGACATAGTTGATTTTTACAATATTTCCATCATAGTAACCTATCATAATCTACACTAGAAAGAAGGAATGACAAGTATGAGGAAAAAAACAATTGGTGAGGTTTTACGTTTAGCTAGAACCAACCAAGGGTTAACTTTAGAAGAATTACACAAAAAAACAGAAATTCAGTTGGATATGTTGGAGGCAATGGAAGCTGATGATTTTGATCAACTTCCTAGTCCATTTTATACTCGTTCTTTTTTGAGAAAGTATGCGTGGGCAGTTGAGCTAGATGAGAGAATTGTCTTGGATGCTTATGATTCTGGGAGCATGATTACGTATGAGGAAGTAGATGTTGATGAAGACGAGTTGACAGGCAGGAGACGTTCCAGTAAGAAAAATAAGACATCATTTTTACCTTTATTTTATTTTATACTCTTTTGCCCTATCGATTGTCATTTTTTTGTGACTTATTATGTTTGGAATTATCTCCAGACTCAACCGGAGAGTTTCATCTACGTCTAGTTATAGTGTAGTCCAAGCAACAAGTCTCGACTAGTTCTGTAACTCCATCTTCAAGTAGTAGTTCATCAAGTAGCTCTTCGAATATTGAACCAGCTATAAGTGTATCAGGTGAAGGAAATCATGTAGAAATCGCTTATAAAACAAGTAAGGAAACTGCAAAATTGCAATTATCGGTTTCAGATGCTAGAAGTTGGGTTAGTGTTTCAGAAAGTGAGATTGAGGGTGGTGTGACCTTATCACCGGATAATAAAAGTGCGGAAACAACAGTTTCAACAAAAAATCCTGTGACCATTACTTTAGGTGTTGTCAAAGGTGTTGCTTTAACAGTAGATAATCAGACTGTTGATTTATCGAAATTAACAGCTCAAACTGGACAAATCACTGTAACCTTTACTAGAATTAAGGAAAAACGAATGAAAAAAGAACAAATTCCCAATCTCTTAACAATAGGTCGAATTCTCTTTATACCTATTTTTATCTTTATTTTAACGATAGGAAATTCGCTAGAAAGTCATATAGTAGCAGCTATTATATTTGCTATTGCTAGTATTACCGACTATTTAGATGGATATTTAGCTCGTAAATGGAGTGTGGTTAGCAACTTTGGGAAGTTTGCGGATCCAATGGCGGATAAGTTGCTAGTTATGTCAGCTTTTATCATGTTGATTGAGTTGGGTATGGCTCCGGCTTGGATTGTTGCGGTGATCATCTGTCGTGAGTTGGCTGTGACAGGTTTAAGGCTTTTATTGGTTGAGATTGGTGGAACAGTTTTAGCAGCAGCAATGCCTGGAAAAATTAAAACTTTCAGCCAGATGTTTGCGATTATTTTCTTGCTATTACATTGGACTTTGCTTGGTCAAGTTCTACTTTATGTAGCCTTGTTTTTCACTATCTACTCTGGCTATGATTATTTCAAGGGTAGTGCCTATGTATTTAAAGGGGCATTTGGTTCGAAATGAAATCAATAATTGATGTAAAAAATCTTTCTTTTCGCTATAAGGAAAGTCAGGAGTACTATGATGTGAAGGATATTACGTTTCACGTGAAACGTGGAGAATGGCTTTCGATTGTAGGACATAATGGTAGTGGTAAATCAACGACGGTTCGATTAATTGATGGTTTACTGGAAGCAGAATCTGGAGAAATTGTAATTGATGGTCAACGGTTGACTGAGGAAAATGTTTGGAATATACGTCGTCAAATCGGTATGGTTTTTCAAAATCCAGATAATCAATTTGTTGGAGCGACTGTTGAAGATGATGTTGCCTTTGGTTTGGAAAATCAGGGACTTTCTCGTCAAGAAATGAAAAAAAGAGTGGAAGAAGCTCTGGATTTGGTTGGCATGTTGGACTTTAAAAAGAGAGAGCCAGCGCGTCTATCAGGTGGCCAAAAGCAACGTGTTGCTATTGCAGGTGTTGTAGCCCTAAGACCAGCGATTCTAATTCTAGATGAGGCAACGAGTATGTTGGATCCTGAGGGGCGTAGAGAACTGATTGAGACAGTAAAAGAAATTCGAAAAGATTATGATATGACGGTCATTTCCATTACTCATGATTTGGAAGAAGTTGCCATGAGTGATCGTGTATTGGTCATGCAAAAAGGGGAAATTGAATCAACCAGTAGCCCAAGAGAACTTTTCTCTCGAAATGATTTAGATCAAATTGGATTAGACGATCCTTTTTCCAATCAATTAAAACATTCTCTGAGCCAGAATGGCTATGATTTACCTGAAAATTATTTGACAGAAAGTGAGCTAGAGGATAAGCTATGGGAATTGCTCTAGAAAATGTGAGTTTTACGTACCAAGAAGGGACTCCCTTAGCTTCAACAGCTTTGTCGGATGTTTCTTTGACGATTGAAGATGGTTCTTATACGGCTTTAATTGGACACACAGGTAGTGGTAAATCAACTATTTTACAACTATTAAATGGTTTATTGGTGCCAAGTCAAGGGAGTGTGCGAGTTTTTGATACCTTAATCACCTCGACTTCTAAAAATAAAGATATTCGTCAAATTAGAAAACAGGTTGGCTTGGTATTTCAATTTGCTGAAAATCAGATTTTTGAAGAAACGGTTTTGAAAGACGTTGCTTTTGGACCGCAAAATTTTGGAGTTTCTGAAGAAGATGCGGAGCAGATTGCGCGTGAGAAACTGGCTCTGGTTGGAATTGATGAATCACTTTTTAATCGTAGCCCGTTTGAGCTATCAGGCGGACAAATGAGACGTGTTGCGATTGCAGGCATACTTGCCATGGAGCCAGCTATATTAGTCTTAGATGAACCCACAGCAGGCCTAGATCCCTTGGGAAGAAAAGAGTTGATGAACTTGTTCAAAAAACTCCACCAGTCAGGGATGACCATCGTCTTGGTAACACATTTGATGGATGATGTTGCCGAATATGCGAATCAAGTCTATGTGATGGAAAAGGGACGTTTAGTTAAAAGGGGGAAACCGAGTGATGTCTTTCAAGATGTTGTCTTCATGAAAAAAGTACAGTTGGGAGTACCTAAAATTACGGCCTTTTGTAAACGATTGGCTGATAGAGGCGTGTCATTTAAACGATTACCGATTAAGATAGAGGAGTTCAAGGAGTCGCTAAATGGATAGTATGATTTTGGGGCGTTATATCCCAGGGAATTCGATTGTTCACCGATTGGATCCACGTAGCAAATTGCTTGCTATGATGTTACTGATTTTAATCGTTTTTTGGGCTAATAATCCCTTGACGAATCTAATTCTTTTTATAGCGACAGGGATATTTATTGCCTTGTCAGGAGTATCTCTTTCATTTTTTATTCAGGGCTTGAAGTCTATGTTTTTCTTGATTGCCTTCACAACTATTTTTCAACTATTTTTCATTTCTAATGGGAATGTTTTATTTGAGTTTTCGTTTGTGAGAATCACGGATTATGCTTTGCAACAAGCTGGGATTATTTTTTGTCGCTTCGTATTGATTATTTTCTTTTCAACTTTGTTAACCTTAACTACCATGCCCTTAAGTTTGGCATCAGCTGTCGAAGCTTTATTAGCACCTTTAAAGCGTGTGAAAGTTCCAGTTCATGAAATTGGCTTAATGCTATCTATGAGTTTGCGTTTTGTTCCGACATTAATGGATGATACGACGCGGATTATGAATGCACAGAAAGCGCGTGGAGTGGATTTTGGTGAAGGAAGCATTGTTCAAAAGGTGAAGGCGATGATTCCTATTTTGATTCCTCTTTTTGCGACAAGTTTAAAACGTGCAGATTCCTTGGCTATCGCTATGGAAGCGCGTGGTTATCAGGGGGGAAAAGGGAGAAGTCAATACCGACAACTGAAATGGACTAGAAAGGATACGCTGACCATTCTTGTTATTATCGTACTTGGTTGTTGCTTATTTTTCTTAAAATCTTAGTAGCTTTCAGGAATTGATAAAAAATTACTGTAACAGTTTTTGATATAAAGGTAGGGATATGAACCGTTTTAAAAAATCAAAATATGTCATTATTGTTTTTGTCACTGTTCTGCTTGTGTCAGCTCTCTTAGCGACGACTTATTCAAGTACAATTGTGACAAAATTAGGAGATGGAATCTCATTGGTTGATAGAGTTGTACAAAAACCTTTTCAGTGGTTTGATTCTGTCAAATCAGATTTGGCTCATTTGACACGAACATATAATGAAAATGAAAGTTTGAAGAAACAAATTTACCAATTAGAAGTTAAATCAAATGAGGCGGAAAGTTTAAAGACAGAAAATGAACAACTGCGCCAATTGCTTGATATGAAGTCCAAATTGCAAGCTACAAAGACTTTAGCAGCAGATGTTATTATGCGTTCTCCAGTATCTTGGAAGCAGGAATTGACCTTAGATGCAGGCAAATCAAAAGGGGCTTCTGAAAACATGTTAGCCATTGCAAATGGTGGTTTGATTGGGAGTGTTTCAAAAGTGGAGGACAACTCTACTATGGTCAACCTTCTGACAAATACGGAAAATGCTGATAAGATTTCTGTTAAAATTCAACATGGCTCTACTACAATTTATGGGATTATTGTTGGCTATGACAAGGAAAATGAGGTTCTTAAAATTAGCCAATTAAATAGTAATAGCGATATTAGTGCAGGCGATAAGGTGACAACGGGTGGATTAGGAAACTTTAATGTTGCTGATATTCCTGTTGGTGAAGTGGTTGCCACAACGCATAGTACGGACTATTTGACACGAGAAGTAACTGTTAAATTGAGTGCAGATACTCATAATGTGAGTGTGATAGAATTAGTGGGGAATTCATAATGAGACAGCTGAAGCGGGTTGGAGTGTTTTTTTATTGCTTCCTTTCTTTGTTCTAATTGATGCCCATATTAGCCAGCTTTTGGGCTCATTATTTCCCCATGTACAGTTAGCTAGTCATTTTCTATTTTTGTTTCTCTTATTTGAGACGATTGAAGTATCAGAGTATCTCTATTTAGCCTATTGTTTTGTGGTGGGTTTGGTTTATGACATTTACTTTTTCCACTTGATAGGGATTGCGACTCTGTTGTTCGTCTTGTTGGGGGTATTTCTCCATAAATTTAATAGCGTTATTTTATTGAATCGTTGGACGAGAATGTTGGCAATTATTGTCATAACTTTTCTATTTGAGATGGGGGCATATATACTTGCATTAGTGGTAGGTTTAACTGTGGATAGTATGTCTTTGTTTATAGTCTATAGTTTAGTTCCATCAATGATTTTGAATTTTGTCTGGATAGTCATTTTCCAGTTTATTTTTGAAAAATATTATCTATGAGAAAGAAATACAAATGTAATAAAGGCGTAATATTTATTATGTCTTTTTTTGGTATACTAGTATTGTCTTAAATAGAAGGAGTATCTACATAATATGAAGAAAAAAATCTTAGCGTCACTTTTACTAAGTACAGTGATGGTTTCTCAAGCAGCTGTTTTAACAACTGCGCATGCAGAGACTACTGATGAAAAAATTGCTGCTCAAGATAATAAAATTAGTAACTTAACAGCACAACAACAAGAAGCTCAAAAACAAGTAGATCAAATCCAAACACAAGTTTCAACAATTCAAACAGAACAGTCTAATCTACAAGCAGAAAATGAAAGATTACAGACAGAATCTAAAAAGCTTGAAGGAGAGATCACTGAGCTTTCTAAGAATATTGTTGCTCGTAATGATTCGTTGGAAAAGCAAGCTCGTAGTGCTCAAACAAATGGGGCGGCAACTAGCTACATTAACACAATTGTAAACTCAAAATCAATTACTGAAGCTATTTCACGTGTTGCAGCTATGAGTGAGATTGTATCAGCTAACAATAAAATGTTAGAACAACAAAAGGCTGATAAAAAGTCAATTGCTGAAAAGCAAGTTGCTAATAATGAAGCTATCAACACAGTAATCGCTAATCAACAAACACTTGCTGACGATGCACAAGCGTTGACAACTAAACAAGCAGAGTTGAAAGTTGCTGAGTTAAACCTTGCTGCTGAGAAAGCTACCGCTGAGGATGAAAAAGCAAGTTTACTTGATCAAAAAGCGGCGGCAGAAGCAGAAGCCAAAGCAGCAGCAGAAGCAGAAGTAGCTTATAAAGCTAAACAAGCAAGTCAACAACAAACGGTTGTTGATTCTGGGAATACAACTTTCACTGCACAAGTTCAAGCAGTATTTAGTTCGTCTGAATCATCTTCAAGCAGTGCTTCAACAGAATCAACAAGCTATACTCCTGCGCCAGTGACACATCGTCCAACATATAGTACAAATGCTTCAAGTTATCCAACAGGAGAGTGTACATGGGGAGCTAAGACATTGGCACCTTGGGCTGGAGACTACTGGGGTAATGGAGCACAGTGGGCTACAAGTGCGGCAGCTGCGGGATTCCGTACAGGATCTACACCTCAAGTTGGTGCGATTGCATGTTGGAATGATGGTGGATATGGACACGTAGCCGTAGTTACAGCTGTTTCATCATCAACAAGCATCCAAGTATCTGAATCAAACTATGGTGGAAACCGTACAATCGGAAATAAACGTGGTTGGTTCAATCCTACTACAACTTCAGAAGGTTTGTAACATATATCTATCCAAACTAATGAATAAAACGAAGAGGCTCTATTTGAGTCTCTTTTATGATTTATATAGTCAACTTACTTTAAAAATCTACTAAAATAGCTTGAAAATATTGAAAAAGTATGGTAGAATGAAACTTGTCGTGTGAACGATAATACTCATTCTTGATGAATTGTGAAACAGTTGCCCTTGGGTCGTTTTGCGAGTTGAAGTCAAGAAGAGGAAAAAAACAAAAAGGAGAAATACTCATGGCAGTAATTTCAATGAAACAACTTCTTGAGGCTGGTGTACACTTTGGTCACCAAACTCGTCGCTGGAACCCTAAGATGGCTAAGTACATCTTCACTGAGCGTAACGGAATCCACGTTATCGACTTGCAACAAACTGTAAAATACGCAGACCAAGCTTACGATTTCATGCGTGATGCAGCAGCTAACGATGCAGTTGTATTGTTTGTTGGTACTAAGAAACAAGCAGCTGATGCAGTTGCTGAAGAAGCAGTACGTTCAGGTCAATATTTCATCAACCACCGTTGGTTGGGTGGAACTCTTACAAACTGGGGAACAATCCAAAAACGTATCGCTCGTTTGAAAGAAATCAAACGTATGGAAGAAGATGGAACTTTTGAAGTTCTTCCTAAGAAAGAAGTTGCACTTCTTAACAAACAACGTGCACGTCTTGAAAAATTCTTGGGTGGTATCGAAGATATGCCTCGTATCCCAGATGTTATGTACGTAGTGGACCCACATAAAGAGCAAATCGCTGTTAAAGAAGCTAAGAAATTGGGAATCCCAGTTGTAGCGATGGTTGACACAAATACTGATCCAGATGATATCGATGTAATCATCCCAGCTAACGATGACGCTATCCGCGCTGTTAAATTGATTACAGCTAAATTGGCTGACGCTATCATCGAAGGACGTCAAGGTGAAGATGCAGTAGCAGTTGAAGCAGAATTTGCAGCTTCAGAAGCTCAAGCAGATTCAATCGAAGAAATCGTTGAAGTTGTAGAAGGCGACAACGCTTAATTTATACAAATAGTAATTACCTAGGAGGGCGGGGCTTAGCCCGGCTCTCCTATTTTTAAAAAATATAGGAGAATCAAAATGGCAGAAATTACAGCTAAACTTGTAAAAGAGTTGCGTGAAAAATCTGGTGCCGGTGTTATGGACGCTAAAAAAGCGCTTGTAGAAACAGACGGTGACATCGAAAAAGCGATTGAATTGCTTCGTGAAAAAGGTATGGCTAAGGCAGCTAAGAAAGCTGACCGTGTTGCTGCAGAAGGTTTGACTGGTGTTTATGTTAACGGTAATGTTGCAGCAGTTATTGAAGTAAACGCTGAAACTGACTTCGTTGCGAAAAACGCTCAATTCGTTGAATTGGTAAATACTACAGCTAAAGTTATTGCTGAAGGAAAACCTGCTAATAATGAAGAAGCACTTGCTTTGACAATGCCTTCAGGTGAAACTCTTGAAGCTGCATACGTATCTGCAACAGCAACTATCGGAGAAAAAATCTCATTCCGTCGCTTTGCATTGATTGAAAAAACAGATGCACAACACTTTGGAGCATACCAACATAACGGTGGACGTATCGGTGTTATTTCAGTTGTTGAAGGTGGAGACGAAGCACTTGCTAAACAATTGTCAATGCACATCGCAGCGATGAAACCAACAGTTCTTTCTTACAAAGAATTGGATGAGCAATTCGTTAAAGATGAGTTGGCACAATTGAACCACGTTATCGACCAAGACAATGAAAGTCGTGCAATGGTTAACAAACCAGCTCTTCCACACTTGAAGTATGGATCAAAATCTCAATTGACTGATGAAGTGATTGCTCAAGCTGAAGCTGACATCAAAGCTGAGTTGGCTGCAGAAGGTAAACCAGAAAAAATCTGGGACAAAATCATCCCAGGTAAAATGGATCGCTTCATGCTTGACAACACTAAAGTTGACCAAGCTTATACACTTCTTGCACAAGTATACATCATGGATGACAGCAAGACGGTTGAAGCATACCTTGAATCAGTTAACGCTTCAGTAGTTGAGTTCGCTCGCTTTGAAGTTGGTGAAGGTATCGAGAAAGCTGCAAATGACTTTGAAGCTGAAGTTGCAGCTACAATGGCAGCAGCCTTGAATAACTAATAATAAAAAGGAAGCTAAATTGCTTCCTTTTTTCTATGCAGTCGATCTTTATAGGGAGATGTTCCTATTTTTTTCAAGGTATAAATAAAAAAAGCCCTATAATAAGGGCTAAGTGTATTTAGGAGACTACACTTCAAATTCATAGAGTGCTGTAGAGAGATAACGTTCACCGTTATCTGGTGCTAGAGCAAGAACTTTTTTTTTACCTGTACCTAATTTCTTGGCAACCTCGATGGCTCCGTAGATAGCTGCAGCTGAAGAAATACCCTACAAGGAATCCTTCTTTTTCCACCAATTTCACGGCCGAGTGCTAGAGCATCGTCTGATGTTACACGAACGATACCATCATAGGCCTTTTGTATCCAGTGTATCAGGAATAAATCCAGCTGAGATACCTTGAATTTTGTGAGGACCAGGTTTTTTTCACCAGATAGAATAGCAGATTCGTCTGCCTCTACTGCAAAAAAACTTGAATGCTTGAATTTGCTGTTTTGAGTGCATGAGAAACACCAGAAATTGTTCCACCAGTACCCAACTCCAGCAACAAAGGCATCTAGCCCATCTTTACCGAAAGCAGCTAGTATTTCAGCTCCTGTTGTTCTTTCGTGTACTTCTGGATTAGCTGGATTGTCAAATTGAAGAGGAAGGAAACCATCACGTTCAGCAGCGATTTCTTGAGCCTTAGCAATAGCACCTTTCATTCCCTCGCTACCAGGAGTTAGGACGAGTTCAGCGCCATAAGCTTGGATAATCTTACGTCGTTCTACACTCATAGTTTCAGGCATAACGATGACGACTTTATACCCTTTAGCAGCACCTACCCATGAAAGTCCAATACCAGTGTTTCCACTTGTTGCTTCAACAATAGTAGAACCTGGTTTCAGAATACCGTCTTGTTCAGCTTTTTCAATCATGCTAAGAGCAATACGGTCTTTTACAGAAGAACCAGGGTTAAATGCTTCAAGTTTTACATAGACGTCTGCCACGCCTTCTGGCACAATATTGTTGAGTTTAACGATCGGAGTTTGACCGATTAATTCAGTAATGTTGTTATAAATAGACATATGAATACCTCTTTGTATAAGATATTTCTAGTATAACGCTATCTATACCATTTGTAAAATATAGAAATCCTATCGAAGCGATAGGATTTTTTTATATCATAGGTCTAAGCCATTAATTTTTAAGCGATTGTGGTAGGCTAATTCTAGTAAATATGTATAAAGTGGAACGATATCGGTTTTCTTAGGAAATTCAAATTTATGAGAACTAAAATGTTCATTATGTGCTTTTAGAAAGACATTTTCTAAATAAGTAATAGTAATTTCACTATCATCTATACCTGCTCCTGCAGTTTCCATTTCAACGTTAATAATGTTCATCAAAAAAAGATTGATTTAATGGACATCTTACGACCAGTAGCGCCTTGTTTATCTGTAAAGATAATACGGATATTTGTAAATATAATCGAGTCACGAATCAGTTTATATCCACTTTGAATTTCTTCATTTTCTAGTAGATATTGTCCATATTCTTTGATAAGAGTTTCTTTGTTTTGCTCGCTAAAGTTACCAGCGAGTCCTTGAATGAATTTTCCAAATGCCATATTTTTCTCCTTTATTTACACTAAGTTTACAGGAACTTCAACTTCACGTAAACCTTGATCAGTTAAAGTAACTTTTCCATTAAAAAACTCCACCAGTGCAGCTTTAATATCTTCTTTTTCTTCTTTATCAACATAAATCATCGTATCGACTTGATCTGTAAAATTTGTATCTAGCTCAATGAGGTTATGTTCTTTAAGGAAGTTACTGTACTCTTGGTACTGAGCGTAAGACATTTGAATAGCAATGCCAGCTTGTTCTTTTATTTCAATGATGCCAATTTCTTTGATAGCTAAGGCCACACTGCCTGCGTAAGCACGAATCAGTCCTCCGGCGCCTAGTTTAATACCACCAAAGTAGCGTGTCACGACCACACAGACATTAGTAAGATTGTGATTTTCTAGTACCCCAAGCATGGGAACGCCAGCAGTACCACTAGGCTCACCATCATCACTTGTACGTTTAATTTCACTACGCTCTCCAATAATAAAAGCAGAGCAGTTATGCGTAGCTTTGTAGTGTTCTTTTTTGATGGCAGTAATGAAGTCACGAGCCTCTTCTTCGCTATAAACACGCTTGGCATGACAGATAAAGCGTGATTTTTTGATTTCTTCTTGGACTTGACCGTCCTCTTTAATTGTTCTAAATTCCATGATTTAATTGTACTAAAAAATCATCTAAAGCGCTAGTTTTTACGAATAAAGAAGTATGAAAGTAAATTCAAATTATCTCGGTTGTTTGTTTACTGAGAATGAATTAACTAGAAGAGGAACGTCAGTTGGCAGAGAAACTTCCAGCAATGAGAAAGGAGAAGGGGAAATTTTTCTGTCAACGTTGTGATAGTCCTATTCTAGAAGAATGGTATTTGCCCATCGGTGCTTACTATTGTCGGGAGTGCTTAATTATGAAGCGAGTCAGGAGTGATCAATCTTTATACTATTTCCCACAGGAGGATTTTCCGAAGCAAGATGTTCTTAAATGGCGTGGTCAATTAACTCCTTTTCAAGAGAAGGTATCAGAGGGACTGATTCAAGCAGTAGACAAGCAAGAACCAACGTTAGTTCATGCGGTTACAGGAGCTGGGAAGACAGAAATGATTTATCAAGTAGTGGCTAAAGTGATTGATGAAGGTGGTGCAGTATGTTTGGCCAGTCCTCGCATAGATGTTTGTTTGGAGCTATACAGACGCCTGCAACAGGATTTTTCTTGCGAGATAGCCCTCCTACATGGAGAATCAGATCTGTATTTTCGAACACCATTAGTTGTTGCGACGACACATCAGTTATTGAAGTTTTATCAAGCTTTTGATTTGCTGATAGTGGATGAAGTAGATGCTTTTCCTTATGTTGACAATCCTACACTTTACCATGCTGTCAAGAATAGTGTAAAGGAGAATGGACTGAGAATCTTTTTAACAGCGACTTCGACTGATGAGTTAGATAGGAAGGTTCGCATAGGAGAACTAAAACGATTGAGCTTGCCAAGACGATTTCATGGAAATCCGTTGATTATTCCTAAAACCTGTCTGGTTATCGGATTTTTAATCACTGTTTAGAGAAAAAAATCGGTTTGTCACCAAAGTTAAAGTCCTATATTGAGAAGCAGAGAAAGACAGCTTATCCGTTACTCATTTTTTTGCTTCAGAAATTAAGAAAGGGGAGCAGTTAAAAAGAAATCTTACAGGAGCAATTTCCAAATGAGAAAAATTGGCTTTTGTATCTTCTGTAACAGAAGATAGATTAGAGCAGGTACAAGCTTTTTCGAGATGGAGAACTGACAATACTTATCAGTACGACAATATTGGAGCGTGGAGTTACCTTCCCTTGTGTGGATGTTTTTCGTAGTAGAGGCCAATCATCGCCTGTTTTACCAAGTCTAGCTTGATTCAGATTGGTGGACGAGTTGGGACGAAGCATGGATAGACCGACAGGAGATTTGCTTTTTCTTCCATGATGGGTTAAATACTTCAATCAAGAAGGCAATTAAGGAAATTCAGCAGATGAATAAGGAGGCGAGTCTATGAAGTGCTT